>ENA-ORMR01000051-ORMR01000051.1-human-gut-metagenome-genome-assembly--contig:-NODE-51-length-142848-cov-49.795998_pt1 | contig 142848 bp, 123 predicted proteins | sample MGYA00242107_ERZ509003 | MGnify/ENA primary metagenome ERZ509003 (study PRJEB26280, sample SAMEA2338699) | human gut metagenome | biome: human gut; feature: human-associated habitat; material...
TGACAAAATTATTTACCTACAAATCAAGGACCGAAGAGAATTTTTCGCCTCGGTCTTAGTATATTACGCTTTTTTGAGGGATTTTATAGATTATAGTGTTCCGTATCAATAAAGTCTATTTCTCTATCGGGCACACTTCCCGCGTATCTTTTGAACGCGATGAAAACTGCAAGCTATTGGCTGAAATGTGTCGTACATGGACACAAGACGTTATGGAACGTGTTGCACGCCATGATTATATCCGACTGTTGGAAATACGGGTATTCGAGAAGCTCGGTATGGATACCGGACCACTATGGCAGATACGCAAATCGGTGGAAAATCGTCGTAAAGAGGAATCCCGGCTGCGTGAGGAGAAAGCAACAAAGGAAAGGATCAGACGGGAAAAGGAACATAATGAAATGCTTGAAAAGCAGAAACTCCGATTCCTTGCCGGTGAAAAGATTCAGCCTGAGCATTTCCTTGAATTTGCCAAACGTGACGGATTTGAAATTCATATAAGAACAAAAGGGACATTCGTGAAATCTGTCAGGAGGCTCGATAAAAATGGAACCATCCACTATGTCAGAACCAAAGGAAAAAGGAAACCTGACTTCACGGGGTGTCAGAAGGTGATAATGGACTATCTGAGACTTTTGTTATCCAAAAGGATTGAACAGAGGCTTCTGGAATGTGGAGTATCTTCAGATTTATGGGGAATGGTAAGCGATAGTCTTAAGAGAACCATCATTCCAAGCGGATTGTATATAAAACCGCTCCAGCGAGACAGCATCATAAACGAGATCGCCCGCAAGTTGACAGACCAAACTCTTGTTAAGAAACATAGGATTGCCCTTGAAGATATGTGTAATGAGAATGGTGAGTTTTGTGGATTATTTCAGGATGAATTCAATACTCTTTATGACCGGATTAAAAAGGCATTGACCGATAATTGATATTTTATGGCACAGGAGAATATGGATGATTGGATAGAATATGCCCGCGAATATGCGAAAGTCCAGCGGGAGAATAAAATCGAGAAATGGATCTGTATCACTATCGAATATCGGACGACGGAACGGCAACAAATTGTCTTGTTCCGCTATGACTTTCCGCGCGATGTATATGAACGGCGCCAATGGGTTATAAGATGGCGGCATGCCCGACTCCTGTGCCAATATCCCCGAGAGAATGTTCAGACTTATTTTTCATATTATGACAAGCGCACCGGTTTAAGCATGGATTTAGGCTCGGTACTGTCAAGACTGTCGGCAGCAAAAGCCCAGATTGCCATAGCCAGACGCAAGGAACAGGAATATCTGGCATACCAACGACAGAACAATATGTTCTTCGATGAGGCGGAAGATGAAACGCTTGCAAAGTTCCGCCGGAAGTTGCAAGCTAAAATTAAAAAATATGCTGAACTTGAAAATGAAGTGATACTATCGGTCAAAAACGCGAGGCTACAATAAACCTTGAATCGTTTTTAAGCGAATCTTTTTTAATGCTCTGCGTTAATATTTGATCGTTCCCAGAATTATTCTAAAAAGCAATGTGCAAAAAATACACCTTGCCTTCCTACGGAGGTAAAATCAGTCAGTCTATTTTGCCTTTTTGTGGCATCTCATTTTGGCTTTTTGCGCCTCAATAAAATAAAATTAAGCACTTGTTAATTTAAGTTGCTTTGCAAATTCCGTATTTGGCAGTGCGTTCCGTTTTGGAACAAACTGAATTATTTGCTTCTAAGTTCACATTGTGTAAATACTCACTGAAAAGTGGGCCAGGATACTCATTAAAAAATGGGCCACCACGGAGGGCTAAACCGTCGGAGATTCCCTTATATTTAGGGGAATTATCCCGACACAAAAATGTTAACCGTGGTAGAAATACAAACAATCGTCCATCTTTACCGTAGCGGAGACTACAGCCGTCGAGGTATCGCTCGCAAGCTAGGCATCTCCCGTACGACAGTAGACAAAGTGCTGGCTCAATATGAAGCCACACAGGAAACATCAGACAACGAGGCCCTGGAGAACCTTCTGACTCTCCAGCCGGCCTATAACTCACAGGGGCGAAAACCCCGCAAGCTCTCGGAAGCGATCGCCACAGAGATAGACAAGTACCTGGAGCTTAACCGCCAGCGTCGCCTCAAGGGGATGCGCAAGCAGCAGTTGAAGAAAATAGACATCTGGCAGGATCTGCAGCGCAATGGAGTGCAGATCAGTTATCAGACAGTATGCCGTTACATTACCCGTAAGGAGCATGCCGCCACTGAACCGGACTCCAAAGCCTATATAAGACAGTCTTACGCACCCGGCCGGGAATGTGAGTTTGACTGGGGAGAAGTCAAGGTAGTGATTGGAGGCAGTCTGCGCAAATTATACATGGCCGTGTTCACCTGCTGTCACAGCAACCTTCGTCGTGCATATCTGTTCTCGCGTCAGGACACGCTGGCGTTCATGGAGTCGCACCGCAATTTCTTCCGGCAACTCCAGGGTGTGCCTCACATAATGGTATACGATAACATGAGAGTCGCCGTAAAAGACTTCGTGGGGCATAATGAGAGAACGCCCACCGATGCACTCAGACGCATGGCAACCCATTATGTTTTCAATTATCGCTTCTGCAACGCAAGGTCAGGGTGGGAGAAAGGGCATGTGGAGCGCTCGGTTGAGTATGTGCGCCGCAAGGCCTTCTCTCTCACATGCAATTATGCTGCTCTGGCCGATGCGCAGGCTCATCTGGATAAAGTATGCCGATATATGGACACCGAGACCGCTTCCGGTGACGCATCCGCCAAGCAACTGAGTATCAATGCGGATCTTGGAGCCATGCGGCCATGGCCCGGAGACATTGGCTGCTTCGAAGCCGTTGAATATGCCGTGGGCAAATGGTCCACGGTATGCGTCAAGGGGAATCATTACTCCGTACCGGACCGTCTGGTCGGACAGCGTGTCATAGTCAAGCTCTACAGTGACCGGCTGGTCATGGTTAAAGACCGCCAGAAAGTCGCAGTCCATGAACGGCTGTCAAATCAGGGCAACTGGGCCCTGCAGCTGGAACATTACCTGACCACACTGTTGCGTAAGCCGGGGGCTCTGGCCGGATCAGTGGCCTTACAGCAGGTACCGCACCTTATACGCCAGCTGTTTGACACCCACTTCAGCCACACGCCAAAGGAGTTCCTTGAGCTTCTTCAATATGCCGGAGAGCATGGCTGTCACTTCCGGGATATAACCGAAGCGGCCACACGTCTGCGGCAACGCGGTCTCAGACATCTCAGCGCCGACCAGATAAAGGCGGAACTGCACTCCGAAAGACTGGGCGGAAGCACCGTGTCTGCCACACCGTCCGCTGCCAGGGACCTCATACCCGGACAGTGCTCGCAGATTGAACAGCTTGCCTCCGATGCCATCAATGACACAGACTCTTTATTGGAATCAAACAAAAACTCCATATCAATTAAAACCGCAATATGATGACACAAAACCATAGCACATCGGAAATCGACCGCATCCATGAGGCGTGCCGAAAACTCTCCATGCACTCCGTCTCGGAGTCTTTGGCTGACGTCCTTCAGGAAGCCGCGGCCAACAACCTGAGCCATGCCGGGGTGCTGGCCTCTCTGCTCGAGACTGAGATTGAAAGCCGTTCCATCGCTGCCCAGCGACGACGCATACGCTCCGCTGCCTTTCCCCAGCTGAAATACCTTCATGACCTCATACGTGAAGACCTTCCTGAACAAGCCCGGGCCGCGTTACCTGAACTCGAAACACTGGATTTTGTCAGCAAAGGACGCAATCTGGTGCTCTATGGTAATCCCGGTACCGGCAAGACACATCTGGCTACAGCCTTGGGTATCGTCGCTTGTCAGCGGGGGCTCTCTGTGATGTTCACTTCCGTGCCGCGGTTGCTGACGACCATCCGCGAAGCCAAGAGCCAGCATAAACTCACGCTGATACAGAGTCGCTTTGAGAAATACGATCTGGTGATATGTGACGAGTTCGGATATGTCTCCTGTGACAAGGAAGGCGCGGAGCTGCTGTTCAACCATCTGTCACTCAGAGCTGAAACGCGTTCCACCATTATCACCACAAACCTGGCCTTCAGTCGTTGGAATGAGATAATCCCTGATAAGGTACTGGTCAACGCTCTGGTCGACCGACTGACACATAAGGCAAAAATCATAAACATGACAGGGACATCCTTCCGCCTCAAACAGACTCAGCAGATGATCAAAAATCAAATCTGATTCATGTTTTTTTCAACGAGAATTATTAACTTTGAAAACCTCTCGCGGTGGCCCATTTTTTAATGAGCGACCGGCCCACTTTTCAGTGAGTATTTACAGTTCACATTGGGAGCTTGATGCAGTATAACAGAAGAGTATTGTTGACTAAGAATATCAGATTGAGAACCTTACATCCGATTTATCCTCTCATTCAGATCTTCAAGTTCAGCTATGATTTCATCAAAGGCAGGAGCCTCTCCCATAACCATATTCATTACCGTACTCTTATAGTCAGTCTCCCAGCGATCGCGGACCTCTCCAGTGGGAATAATCTTCAACGAAGACCGTTTCAATGTGTCGTAATCAAATCCTCTAAGACCGATGAATTTTCGTCTATGCTCTATTACTGACTTATATAGGCTGTCATCCGTCAATGCTTCATCCGCCACGCTTGTCTTCATTATTCTTGAGATGTCATAAATATGTCTCGACATCCTTTCTATCCGGATATCTGCTGTCGGCTTTGCAAATTCCTCATGAAGCAGAAACAATTTCTCCAGAAATGTACGTTGTGGCAGGACAGCATTAACTTCTACCGGATTGTCTTCAAATGTAAGTTTGGGCAGATTGTCAGAAATATAAGAACGTATGTAAACTGGCTTTACCGGCTCCGACATGGAACGTCCGCTGACTTCAATTTTGACTTGAGGAAGAACATACTCATTGCCTTCAAATATCGGCTTGTAGGCAACGTATATGGTTTCCGGATCGACAGTGCTGACTTTTGTCTCGTGTACTGAAACTGTTATCAGGTCTTGTGTTATGCCTTGAGCAGCAAGCGCGTTCTCAACATCATTAATCATTGTATTCCTTACGAAAGAGCATGATGCCCTGCGCAGTTTGTCGCTAATCTGGTTTTTGGTCAATTCACCGGAAAAGCCAAGGTATTCACGGCTTACAGCGATGTCAACATCTTCCGACATACGATGAATCAGATTCCAGCATTTACTGAGATTTGTACCACCTTTGAACGAGATATTATCGGAATAAGGCAGTGAGAATATCGCACGTAACACAGATGTCACCCACCAGTCCTTTTCTATGACAGTTCGCGATAAACCTGTCCTGTTACTTACATAGTCGATTATATCCCGGCGGTCATCAATCGCCAAATCTGTGAAAATCATATCACTCTTCAAGTTTTTTTCTTACCCATACCGGTGCAAGCCGGATGTCGTGTTTATAAATGTCGGCGGGGACGGTCCTCACTATCTCCTTTATTCTGTTCACCATATCGGCGGTAATGTTGTCCTCCCCGATGCTACGTATTGCAGACACCGCAAGCATCATAATCCTGGAGACGAATTCAAACAGACGAAATTCATTGCTTTCCCGGAATATGATACTCTGCCCATTGGAGAGTCCGATCTTCTTTCTTGCCCCATTGGTGATATAGACTGCATTGACAGGAATCTGGGTTGACAGTCCAAGCTGGTTCAACGCCTGGTCTCCTGTGGGTATTATCTTTACCCGGTCTCGTTCTGCAATCCGTTGGGCGATATCTTCTGCCGAAGGAGGTATGCAGTCGAGTCCGAGTGCCTCGTTTGACCGTGGCACACAATATATCCCACGACTGATGCGCATAATATCTCCGTGCTTGACCATACGGCTGAGCATCTGGCGTATCGCTTCTGGAGTGGCAATCTCATCAAAATCGGAAGGAAAGAATACAGAACCTTTCTTGAATGACATAATTCTTTCGCGGACAATATTCTCGGAGTTTGATATGTCTCGTTGTTTAATCATGTCACAAAAGTACAGTATTTTTGTGACATGAGCAAAGATTCCAGACTTTTTTGTCGGCGAAAATGGTGAGAGATGAGCAAATTCCAGAATTCAGTGTATGAGAATTTCTCTGAAAAGGGAGCAACTGCTCAATTTTTGTCGACAATTAAATCTGCGTTAATGCACTGTATTGAAAGTTATTAAGCCATTCTGCAAATATTTTAAAGTGCAATTTTACACATAATCCCATAATTATAGCAAGTATTTTTCTACAAAATACCCAAATTGTGATTTCTCAAACATTCCCATATGTTCCGAAATGTAACTATTGATTCACGTTTTTATTAAATATGCAAAAATAGTCTTATTTTAGATATTACTTAAATCACTGAGCAACTGTTTGCGTGCTCTTTTTCATATACTCATTTAGAACTTCTCGGGCATAATAATAACCGCGTTCCTTAAAACGATTCCAAAACACGAGCCAAGGTATTATAAGTAGATAATATCTCCAATCATCATAATGAGACCCTAATAAAAATAGTGTCACAATCGTAAATGCGGTTAGCAAAACTCTCGAAAAAGCATATTGTGCGCTAAAAACAGGTATACGGCAATCCTTATCGCCATTACATGCTCGCTTTGCAATAGAGAATAATTCCATAGTTGATGGCGATTTACTATAAGCATCTTTTTTAAGTCTTTCGATTATTGCATTTGCATTGTATAAACGAACTTTACTTATACCGGTATATTTCTTATTCTTGTTTATAGTCAATAATTTGTCCGATGGTTTACCTCCAATTGTCCAAAACCAAAAACTTTCCAAAAGACTACTGACTGCATTAATAAAGTAACCGACCACAAATGCAGCTGCAATGTAAGCGATACTATAATCCTCATTATAACTTATATCAAATGCATATAATGAGGCCATAAGAGTAAAGTAACCTATGATAATTCTTGAAAGCAGATCGTAATAGCTGAATTCCATATTGCATTATATTAAAGCATTCACATAAACACCGTTATCACCTATAATAGCTTGTACAAATGGAATGTCTTGTAAGAGATGCTCCTTGCTCATTTCATCAAACTGTTTTTTATCCAAGATACTGGGACAATTAGATCCAGATGGATGAGAGTGCCATTCTCCAAGATATCGAACCTGATAATATGTTTTACGGTTGATTGAGTCCTGAACCTCTTTAAGACCATCGCAACCTCGAACAAACGATGTCGGTCCGTGTTTGCTATCAGTTGGTGCCGGATATGAATACAGCACATAGATTATTTGTCTGTCTTTATCATAACATCCAAAGAAGACTCCTCCTGTTTCAAGTATGCCGGAGGATACTCGTTGCTCTTTCATAATAGATATTACATCTTTTATTATATACACCTTAACACCTTTAACATCATACAATTGCCAGTCTGATAGCGGAAGATTAATGTAATCTACATTACTATTATCTGCACATACCCGCCACATAGCAATTTTGGCATCATTAGTGGCATACATTTTTTTTAATTGTTGCGATGCTATACTTGCCAATAATCCTACATTGTCATAGTCTATTATTGAAGATTCTGACCGACAACTGAAACTGTTTGTTCTTTGCTTTTCTGAAGCCGACAAATGATTATTAAATCGCTCATCAACAATAAGCATCCTATAATAAACCATTTCCAAAAGATCAAGTCGATATTTTCGCTCTGTATCTTCATATAATAATACCAACTCCGTTCCTTTAGGATTAAGGAATACACAACTTCTTCTTACACCGCTATAGCTATTATCTAACGCCAAAGCACGTTCTACAGCTATTGATGTACTTGCATCAATAATTAAATCGGTATTTTCAAAGGCTCTCTGTTTATCGTTATTATTAAACAAAAGAATGTCCTTGTCAATACTATCTATTTTTTGGCATTCAATACTATGATAAACATCTTTTAATGCTTTGGCTTTTGACTGCATTACATATTCAGGAGAAAGTACATGTCGAGCTATATTATGTGGTAAAAGAGTATCATGATCAATAATGACAATTTTTTCACTTACGCCTTGTCGAACAAAGTGATCTATGATATTTCCACCAAGAGTACCTGCTCCTATAAACGATACTTTCTTAAACATATTGCCAAATCCATTTGAGGATGCGTTCAATTCTCGTGAAACAGGTGGAAGTGCCATAATAATATCTATTTGTTGCGAATATAACCATTTCTGAAATGAATCGTGGGTTTGTTTTTTTGCTTGTAAGGCTATATCACAAGTTCTTCTCCTTAAAACGATGAAAAACAACTCAAATGACTCTGCGTCTAAACCAATTGCCCGTTTTTGTGAGATTAAAACAGGAAGCAATAATGGTAAATCAATCTTTAATGTTTGAGGATTATAAAATAAAGACTCGATTATATTTAGTAATGGATTACCTTCACAGACTGTTATCTTATTTAAATCACCGATAATTTGGGGGATTTCTGCCATTCCATTAGACAATACCTCATCGGCTTTGAGCGGAAAAATATAATGTGTAGCATTTACACGCTCAGTATATTCCAATATGCCAGTATTTTTTGAAATTGTATAAAAACGGCCAAAACTGCCACAGTTTCGGAAATTCTTAATTGTTGCTATTTTAGGTGAACCATAGAATACTTCTAATGGTCTATCAAGCTCATGTAACTTTCCAATACTGTTAAGATCAAACCATCGTCTTATACTCTGCAAAAAATCATAAGCACTAAACTGAAGTCTATAATCAGAAAATGGAACGTCACTGACACACAAAGAAACAGGATGAGCATAAGGCATGGCGTTGGAATGAGGAAGACCAACAGGAAAGTCTTTTCTCAAAGCAAATACAGATGGAAGGGCCAAATCCTCCTTAGAACACTTTATCGCAACATCCTCTTCCTTTAAAATAGGATAAACTGGTTCATCTGGAATACTCAGTGCGCGGAAAGACATTATAATAATCTCATCCCCGTTGCTATTTACGCGACATTCTTTTATTTTTAAATCAGGATTAAATTGAGCTGTCCTATGTATTGCAATAGCTCGAGGGAGTCGTAAACGGCTCCCCCGAATTTCTGTGCCTTTGATTATATTATATCCTTTTAAAGTCATCTTTACATGCCTGCACGTGGTGCTGGTCGAGAAATAGAGGATTCTCCCGCGACAACTGTTACAGTTATTTTTCGTTTACCATGTTCATTTATCTTAAAAATGATTGGTTGTGGAATTCCATTAATAACTTTATCAGTAGCCGTATTGCAGAAATTATCCTTGTCATCAAGAAATTTCATATACGATTTCTTTGCCTCTTCACATGGAGGATTAGAATCATATGAATGAATTGCTTTTGAAGATGCTATCACATAAGCATTCTTGAGATGCTTACATAATATATCTTGGGCTGATTTTAGTATCTCTTGCTTGTTGTCAGAATCATTGAAAAAGGTCCAGGAACAATGATGTGGCGCGAGAAATATATTCCATTGCAAATTTGCATCATCAACATTATTGTCAAGAATATGCTGCCATACATCATGTTCAGCGTCACCACCCATTAATACTCGACAAACGACTCTGTCATCTTCGGACTTAAACTTAAATTGTGTGACGATTGATGTCGTATTTTTATCATCCGTTTCACGACAATCTGCGACATCTTCCTTAAAAGGAGCGTGTATAAAGATTTCAAGCAGCGACAAAAATGCGCCATTAACAAATTTCACGTTTGTCCCTGGAACATATGCATAACGGCTGTCAAAATTCTTTTGGTTATCGTAGCCAATAATACGAAGGTAGTTCCCATATGAGCCACAATAGGTTCTGTTTTCATCGTATAAATGTCGTCTACGTTTTGCCTCACAACGGATACTTTCAGCAGAGGTAGCTACATTATTACCCATGCCTCTAGGGGTTATCCATAGTTCACCTATGATAATTTTACCTTTATCCGAGTTATTGTCATACTCATTTGGATTACCATGGTAGAAATTATCTTTAAATCCGACACAATGATCATCATGAGGATGTGTGCTTATGAACAAATCAACGTATGGATGCCCATAACCATCTCTATTTAGTTCTGCTAAGAGATTCTTTTTAACATCATACGAAACTTGTTTGCCATCTTTGTCATAAGCATCTGTTATCTGACAATCAATTATGACAGTCATTCCATTGCCTAACTTTATAAGAGTGCAATCTCCGTTATCTACAGGATAGAATTTTATTGTATGTTCCATATATAGTTCTTTTACTTGATTATTGCAAAAATCAAGCCAAACTCGGATCGGCAATATCAAGATCTTAAATATGACATTATTGCATATTTGGTTGTCAGTTGCCTGCCATTATTGACAATTATTGTGTGTACCTTAGTTAATTAAAAACTCCCAATCTGAGATAGAGTTCTAAACGTATAGAAAATCTCTCTTTCATTGACTAAAATGCCTGAAAGAGAGATTTAAATATATCAAGGTATGAAGAACATGGCGAACTCGGTTTTGCGGCGTTTCAGTAGGCCGGCGTGGCGTCTACCTTTGTAGCGGCAATAGCTAATGTATTCCTGGTAGATGTCGCGGTTGCCGGACTCCAGTTTTCGGACAAGGCTGCTCTTGGGTATCTTGTCGGAGCCTAACAGTCGATATTCTCCTACATTGTAGGAAAGGACTGCAAGGAGCAGCGCGTCTTTACCAAAACGGCGGAAAGTGTGACAGCGCTTTACGAGGTCGGACCTCAACAGAGAGTCAGCCTGTGCCTCCGTCAGATTGCAGGTGAGCTTTTCTCCGGGCAAGAGCTTGTGGCCGTATCCTATATAGGGATGATGCCTGGCATGATGCCAACCCTCAAAACTCTTTATACATGCGACAGCCCTGTCAAAGAGCGAGGCCGGTATCACAAGCCGTTGCGGTGGTGGCTGTGCGCCACTCTGTATCGCCAACCCCGAACAGCCGAGGCTGATGGACAGAAGAATCATGATTATCCGTATTCCCATAGGCACGGCTACTGTTTAGGTTCAATTCTCGGACCTACGGGACCAAATATTATCGAATCCAGCGGAAATCGTATTCCCGGAGTGAAACCGCCGTCATCGCCATCGCCGCTGTCGTTGCCACCGTCATCATCATTGTTCTCGTTGTTGAACGAGAATGTCAGCATGAACATTTGGTCTGCGTTGTCCTCGAAATAGATGTCAATTTTCTGTTGGTCGGCACAGTCCGAGGTGTAGTAAAGGCGGAACACCTCTCGGTCGAGCGGATAACGGTCGTTGGGCTTCAGCACCATGCCGTCATCCATCCGGAGAGTGCCTTTTCCGTCAGGCTGGAAATAACGGATGGTGTATCTGGCATCCGAGAAACGCCCATCCCGTTTGAGTTGGCATCGGATCTCCGCCGTCTCGCCCTGCACAAGGCGTGTAGGCACAGGCATCGTTTCCACGGTGAACGGATAGATGCCGTCCACATCTATGTCATCCCCGCATGAAGAGAGCGACAGCGCGGCAAAAATGCAGCCACATAGGACACTAAGGAAATGTATCTTTTTCATGTTCAGTTTTGTTTTGATGTCTAATTGATGATGAATTTCACGCCAACCCCGATCTGAGTGGCGAACTTGCTGATGGAGCTGCCCCAAAGGACACGCTCACGGATGGCGGCTAACAGAACTATACGGTCGGTAAGGTAGCATTCTGCCTCCAGTGTCACTGCACCACCATATATGAAAGCGTCACCAGCCATGAGTCTGGAGCCATCGGCAAGGAGGCTTTTGCCCCAGTTTAAAGTCTCATACCCGGCAAGAGCCGAGCCTCCTATTGACAGGAAAAATGTCTTTGAGGCATCGGAAAGGAAGTTTAGGTAATAGCCACCTTCGGCTGTGAACTGCGCACGCGGGATAGACATATCCTTATAGCGGTAGCTCTTTTGCAAGTATTCGGCACCGAACACCCAACGGTTGGCACGTCCGCTGTAGACAGACATGCCCGTTCCGAGATAGAAATCACCCGAAGAACCACCGACAAAACCGCCACGAAGTTCCAGTCCTTTCATGCCTGGAAGGCAACGCTGGGCGTATGCTCGCTCCCCGCAGAGGGCAAGCGACGCAACCGCAATTATTGCTATGACATATCTTCTCATGGCTATCTTATTTTGAGTTCATTGATTACCCTCGCACGGACGATATCCTCACATTCCACAGAGAATGACTGATGACGTCCGCCGCTCTTCTCGTTAAGCTCCACCACGAGCATCTTGTCCTGCGGAATGGTGAACTTGTCGAAAGTGAACACCGTGCGTCCGTCTTTCCTGCCGGCGACCTCAGTGACATAGTTGTAGGCACGGAGTGGAAAAATCACCTGTTCCTGTACGGCAGTACGTTTCATAACTTTCTTGTCTACAATCTTGAATGTCACGAAATCCACATTGAAGGGTACGTTGGAGGTGTTACGGACCTGCGTATGGAAATACAGCAGTCCGTTGTGGGTGTAGATTCCCTTGAGCAGAAACTGGATTCCGAAAGTCTTACTGCCGATATGCTTGACATGGCGTTTGTTTTCCTTGTAAATGGAGGAATTGATAAGATGCACCAGCTTCGGCGACTCGCTGCCGAGTTCCTTCAGATAGATTTCAAGGGCATTGTTTGGACGGTTCACCTCGCTGCCATCATGTATGAAATCCTTCATCTCCACATTCAGAATCAGAGGCTCGTCTGCATACTTGACATTGAAGGTGTAGAAACACCCGCTTTCGGTAATAACGGAGATGTTGGTCTCGTCCTGGAATCCCTTGACGGTAGATTTCACGCGGATAACATTCTCAGCGCCGTCAGCTTTCCCTGCGATAAGGTTGGGAGAGCCGAGATCGACATACTTCACCGCCGCCGGGAAGATGATGTGAACAGTCTTGTCGTAAGTCACTTCAAGCCCATAAGGAGGAATCATGCGGTCGAATGTCAGCTTCTTGGTGAGACCGTGGTAGAGGTCGCCTTCGGTTTCCTGAGCGAAAACGCTCACTGCGCCCATAACAAGGGCGAGAATCAAAAAGAACTTTCTCATGTCGTTTGAAATTTAATTGGTTGTGGTTGGTTATTGTTTTTGATAAAGCATCAGGGCATGGCCGGATTTCAGCCGTACCTTCTCCTGGCGCATCTTTTTGGAGATGTACTGAGACACTCCCTGAATCGCTCCCTTGCCGAGTTCCGACAGAAGCTGATCCCCAGCGGACTGGTTGGTGATTGATATGGTTGTACCAAGGTTCTGCCCCATATTGGCGGCCATCTCCTTCACGGCATTCGCCTCCATTGAGCCGGGTATGAATATTCCCGGCTGACCATCGTTGTCATATACCGAGAGTTCAACAGGGATGATGTTGCCGGAATGTTCCACCTGCGATATGGTAATGTTCAGCCGTTCACCCTGTATGCGGCAGTCGCCCGTAAGGAGTGCGTTCCGGGGCAGCTCATGCCTTCCCACACGCATCGGCTCAAGTAGCCGGAGCCTGACACTCTGTCCGCTTACCACTGTCTGGTCGCCATGCACGCAAACGCTTATGGTGTTCTTATCTGATGACAAGCTCCCACCGACAGCCGTGTTGAACCCGAAATTACATGGTCCTGACAGACGGGCTATCATGGTGGAATCACTGACAGACTGAGGAAGAGACGACACCACCGGAATCGATACCCGACAGACAGACCTAGCTTTTGTCTTGCTGCCATTGCCGGAGTGGTCCTCATCCTCACGTTTTGTAAGGGTATCCTTCCCATCAGGCATATACTTTGCTGCAAGCTCGTATGACTTCTCCAAAAGAGCAACCTGCTCGGCATACGATGTGCCAGGTGACTGCGACTGTTGCGCCACGGTCTGCTTGAGCATCTCTATCTCCTCGCGCATCGCTTCCTTTTCGGGGTCTTCGGCAGGTTGCTCGTAGAAATTGCCGAGCGTCTCGTTTATTTGCCTATAGGCATTATGCGATGATGAGAAGGAACCACCACGGGACTTGGCAACCTGGGTTTTACCGCTCTCATCATCCACTATCATTATATCCGACGAAATATCCACTGTTGAAGGATTGTCGGATACAGGAACCTGATTCTGCTCGGAGCCGTGAGCAGTCATTTCCTCAAGAGTCCGCATCTTCTCCTCGCGTTTCTTACGCATGGACTCCTGCTCGTAGGCCGTCATTTTGTCATCGACAATCGCGGCATTCCTCGGATCCGGAAGTTCGGTGTTGAACCCCTCTTGCCTCTCCTTCTCGGCACGGTCGGAATCCGATGGGGAGAATATGAACCACATGCAGGCGCCGAACACGATGAACATTAGTGTGAACACCAGATATTTCTTTACAGCTTGGCGGCGTTTCAGTTTTTTAGCGTCGTTACTCATCTTCTTCCGAATTAAATTGTTTGAAGAACTCTTCCATGTCATGCACCATCTCTTCCTGAGATTCGGTACCGATGAAGTCTGGAACATCGATCGGGGTAATCTTGATGATCTCACGGGGAGCCTCCTCTCGTCCGATGTCGTATATGGCACGGAATATCATATAGAAATTCACCACGGCGAACAGTGCGCCAAGTATCAGTATGGCGGCAAGCCGTTTTTCCGGTGTCAGGGCACCGCAGAAGGAGCGCAGACGGTCGTCGGCTGCGTCCTTTATCCTGATAAGCATTTCTTTAATCTTCATATTGTTTGGGATTTTATCGATCAGACACCCTCAGGTCCCGGTTCTCCACAACCCGGAAAGACTCAAGGATGAAACCGTGCGGATTATTGTCGCTGCGTGTGGAGTTTAGCAGTCGTCCCCGTGTCACTAGGGAGCGTTCGGTAACGCTTTTCTCGCGAATGATGGCGAGACGCGAATAGGTCACCACGTCGTAGGGATAAGATTGGAAATCACATTTCACGCTGTCTATCTCTATGCGCTGGGTTATGTTTCCCGAAATGACACGGTTATAGTACCCCTGCTCGGCGAGGTCGCGGTAATGGCCGTAGGCCGAACGGTCGGAAAGGAACAGGGCGCGCTGTATGTTCTCCTCGATGGCGCTCTTGTCGGGAGCCAGCGAGAAGAACAGCTCGTGGAAACGCTTCACATGCTCACGCGCCTCCACGGGACGGTTCTGCGAAAGATCCTGCGCCAGAGCCAGCATCAGCGACTTTCCCTCGTCAAGTACGTATATCTTCTGGCGCTGGGCCTCGGCGAAACGGTATGCCTTCCATACCGAATACCCTACAAGGAGCGTGCAAACACACAGATATACTATACCGAACAGCCGTAACTGGCGGAAACTGCTCTCGATGTTTTTTAATGATTTGAACTGCATGGGAACACTGTTTTAATGATTTTCATTTAATAAGGCGGCCGCCGATGTTACCGATGGCGGCTCCTGCCGCACCTCCTGCAATAGATCCGGTCTTGGATGCGGTCTGGTTCACGTTCTTGCCGTAGTTTCCTGCACCGCCTCCAGCCTGCACTATCCATCCCGCTACAGTGGGAATGGTAAAATACCCGATTATTCCAATGATGAGAAAGGTGATGTACACGGCGTTGGAGCCATCCGGAATGAAATTCGGGTCTGTGAGCTGCTCAATGTCCTTCTGAAGCATCAGCACCTGTATCCTCGCCAGCACGCTGCTGAAAAGATCGCTGACAGGGAGCCACAGGTAAATGCTGATATACCTCACGAACCACTGCGTGAGCGTGGCCTGAAAACCGTCCCATACAGATATGGCAAACGATATGGGACCTAATATCGAAAGTACCACAAGGAAGAATGTCCTGAGCGTGTCTATCACTAGGGCTGCAGCGTGAAACATCAGTTCCAGCAGATTTCGAAACAGTTCCTGAAACCATCTCTTGGTGTTGTACATGGCGCGGTCGATATACATGCCGCATATCTCCGGCGCATCTGTGATACCGAGATCATCAAGTTTTTGTCGAATTCCGCCTTGTCCACCAGGTATGCTGTTTCCGGATTGCGTTTCATCGCCTCAAGCTCCAGCCGGTCCTTCTGCTCGCGGTAGCGATTCATGTCTAACGTTTGGGTCTGCAATATGCCGTTTGTGCCGGTGACAATCGGGGAAAGCACGTTGTTTATGGTGCCCAAAACCACCGTCGGGAAGAACATGATGCAGAATCCGATGACAAAAGGATGGAGAAGCGGATATACATCTACAGGTTCGGCACGCGAGAGCGACTGCCATACCCGATAGGCCACATAGAACAGGGCCCCGAGACCGGCAATCCCTTTCGCCACCCCCGTCATCTGGGAGCATAGCGGCAGCATCTCCTCGTAAAGATTCCTTAGAATCTGGTGTAGGTTGTCGAAGTCAATAGCCATCAATACCATATTATGCTGTTTTATGGTTACCAATAGCGTTCGCCGGGAGTGCCGTAGAGCGACAGCACACGGTCCTGGTCATTCTTCTTTTTCGCACGCAGGTAGGACACTCCAATGTTCTTATTGGTATAGTACCTCACGAGTCCACGGTATTCGTGCATGCGTGTATAGCACTTGTCTATGACATCCATGCGGTCCTTGTCACCCATCGACAGACCGTTCTCGTTGACCACCGTCTTGAGATCGGTCAGAACCGACGCGCTTTCCTCCAGCAGCTTCGTGTAGCCTAGAGCTATGGCGCTAAGTTCCTCCGGCGTAAAATAAGGGTCGGAGAGCATCAGCTGAAAGTTGTTCACATAGATGTCGGTAATCTCGCCGACCATAAGGATGGTCTGCTGCACCTTACGGGCGTCACGTAACAGGTTCTTGACCTTTTTCAGGGCGTCGTAATACTCCTTACCCTGCTGGTAGATTTTCACTGTCTCCTGAAAGTTCTGGAGCATGGTACTCGCAGTGGAAGATGTATGTACAATGTTCTTGGAGGCATTGATGATGCCCTGCGCAAGGTTTCCGGGGTCGGAGACAACCCACTGCGCTCTTGCTGTCAGCCCTGCGGACAGTAAGAGCACGCATGCGATTAGTGATTTCATTTTCATGATTCTTAAAATTTTAATGATGGATAAATCTGTTTTTGAAGTCAGAAAGAGGGCTTGCGGCTTTTGCCTCTTGATGGAGGCGGATTACGGATATGGTTCCGGACAACCGGTTGCTGTTGAACTTTATCCGACGAGGTGTTGGCATTCCCCACTTTTTTATCAATAGCAATATTAAGGCTGTCAGCATACGGTCTGCGTCCTGTCATCCGTACGCAGCGGGCATCCAGTTCGCAATAGGCTTTCTGTGCCTGCCGGGACTGTTCTTCCGGGGATGCATGCCTGTCGATGCCATACTTGGTCAGGAAATCCTGCCTGATATGGATTAGGTCGTTGACAACATCGGGTGACGCTGCAATGCGGCCCAGTTTCTCAAGCTCCCGATCCAGATATTCCAGGTAGAAATCGGGAAGCCGGACACCAGGAATACTCTCAACCGCTTTTTCAGCAGCACGGCACATGTCTGTTTCTGTCTGTAGCAGTTCTTGATGATTGTCATATGCTACAGTATGTCCTTCCGTGCACCGGTATCTGTCACAGAGTTCTTCAATGCCGTAGCGCATCATAACAAACCTTGAAGGCACAAACGAATACGCCGCAAGGTTGCACAATTCCGATACTGTCTGATTCCGAAGTCGATAATCCAGTATTTTGATTGCCGCATCAATTTCCCTATTATCCTGCTCCGCCGTATTCTTTTCTGAATATTTCCCCAATTCGAAATCCTTCATGAATGCGTACATGGCAAGCAATCCATGTATTGGAGAAGCATCTTCGACAGCGACATCCGAAAGGCGGCTACCATGCTTTTTCATAAAGGGTGTATCTGCCAGCGTATCCATCATTTCAACGGAATACCGGTTCGTGGCGGATGCCGGACTGATAAAGGGTTCGGACTTCGCAATGATAAGGGCGATACGCTCAACAGCTTCATCCGAGTTCCGATATTCTCTTATCAGGTTTGCAAGTTCCTTGTAATTGTACACGCCGGCAGCATGTCGTGCTTTTTCAGACATTTCCTGTAATTCACGGTAGTCCGGTCTGCTCTGCGGTCTGGGACGCAATTTCCTGAGCCAGGCTGTTATCTTCATGTCATTCTGGATTTTATGTTACGGATTTGAATTACGTTTTCTTTCTGCGAGATGGCGTATGGCAAGCTCTATGTTACCGCCGAGTTTTTCGGTAAGGCGCGTAAGCTCAAGTTTCTCGGTTTCTTCAGTAGTGTAGCACACATATTCCTCAAGCGACACCTCTGTGGCATAGACCGCCGACTGCGAGCCGCCGAGACCGATCCACACCTCTTTGTATTTCCGTGAATGGTGGTTCGCCATATTTATGGATAAAATCTGGGCGCGTTCCTTGTCGGTAAGACCGAGCAAATCCTGTATCTCGTCGAACTTGTTGAGATATTTACGCTGGTCCAGCAGTATCTTGCAGTCGGAGTTGTTGATGATTGTACCCTTGACAATCGGAGAGGATATGATGTCCTCCACCTCTTGTGTCACTACCACTGCCTCACCAAAAAATTTCCTGACCGTTTTGAATAGATATTTAAGGTATTCCGCCATACCTTCCTTACGGATCGCTTTCCACGCCTCTTCAAGCAGTATCATCTTGCGGATACCTTTGAGTTTACGCATCTTGTTGATGAAGGTCACCATAATAATTATGGTGACGACTGGAAACAGAACCTTGTTATCCTTGATATTGTCCAGCTCAAAGACAATGAAGCGTTTATTGAGCAAATCCAGCTGTCTGTCGGAGTTGAGCAGGAAATCATACTCACCGCCGCGGTAGTACGGTTCAAGCACGTTCAGGAAATTGAACACGTCAAAATCCTTTTCGCGGGTGCGCTTCATCTTCAGTATCTCCTGATACTCGTCACGGATAAACTCGTAGAAGGTATTGAATGAGGGTACTATCGACCTGTCGCTACGGATTTTCTCCAGAAAGAGATTGACGGCGTTTGACAGGGCTACTTCTTCGGCACGAGTAGGCGGTTCATCGTCACGTTTCCACAAGGTGAGGATAAGCGTCTTTATGGACTCTTTCTTCTCGATGTCGAACACTCCATCCTCGACGAAGAATGGATTGAAGGATATCGGGTTATCCTCTTCGTAGGTGAGATATATGCCATCTTCGCCTTGTGTTCTCGCATTGATAAGATTGCACAACCCCTGGTAGGAGTTGCCCGTATCCACCAGTAGCACATGGGTTCCCTGTTCAAAATATTGCCGAACCATGTGGTTGGTGAAGAACGACTTGCCTGAGCCGGAAGGTCCAAGGATGAATTTGTTGCGGTTGGTTATCACGCCGGTCTTCATCGGCAGGTCGGAAATATCAAGGTGGATTGGTTTTCCCGTCAGACGGTCGACCATGCGCATGCCGAAAGGCGAGAGAGAATCCTTGCCGGAGGTTTCCTCAACGAACAGACACAACGCCTGCTCAATGAAGGTGTAAAAACTCTCCTCGGCAGGAAAATCGCCTGCATTGCCGGGGATTGCAGCCCAGAACAGCGTCGGCAGATCAACGGTATTGTGACGTGGTTTAGCCTCCATGAGTGCCAACTGACTCCCGACATCGTTTTTGATACGTTTCAGGTTCTCCCGGTCGTCGCTCCACGCCATCACATTGCAGTGCGCACGTATCGAAGTCAACCCTTTGCTGTGTGCCTCATTAAGATATTCCTCTATCCACTCGCGGTTTATCTGATTGGAGCGGCTGTAACGCGACAGCGAGTGCATATTACGGGCTGTCTGCTCGAACTTACGCAGGTTTTCGGCGGAGTCGTCAATGAACAGATACTGGTTTACGATGTGGTTGCAGGTCAGCAGTACCCCTATAGGTGCGGCGAACGACAGGCGGCAGTCGCTGCGGTCGGTGGACAGACGCTCATAGCGGGAGTCTGTGGCGACACTTGACGGCAGGTCCTCCGGATCCGAAAGCGTGTGCAGGCACAGAAAGTTGTCCCCGATTCTCATTTCGCCTGGATTGAGCGTAATATCCTGCAAACAGGTGGTATTCTCCTGAGAGAGCGAGAAGTATTTCTCCACTATACCGGCCTCCTTGTCCGTGCCGGTGATCTCATCATCCGTAAGACGGCTTATCTTCACGAACCCGCTGTCGTTGATTATGCGCTCGAACTGGGAGCAGCCTTCGAGGAAACGAGCCACAGTTTCCTTGTCCTGCATCTCTTTCGGGGTGATGAATCCCCGCGTGAGCGCATTGAAGTTGCTCATCGTGCGGCTGCGCTCCCGGGTGGTTTTGGTGAGGAACAGGTAGCAGTCGTGCCGCAGGTACGGACGTTCATTGAAATGCCGCTCGAATGAACGGCTTAGGAAACTTAAGTCGTCGCGGCAGATATCAGGTTTGTAGCTCTCCTCAATGAAAAAATCCTGCTTATGTACGATGCTGTATGCCGGAAGCACTTTCACTGCCTTGGTCCATGCAGAATGCACCGCCTCGTACTCGGTCTGCGTGAGCGTGAACAGCTCCGGCAGTTCCACGCGGTATGCCACGGTGATGTCGGCGTCCTTGCTGATGATGCAGCCGTCCTCCACCGAGAGCAAGGGAAACTTGCTCTCGAGAGTGGCGGCTTTCATGACATTTCTCATACGCTTCTGTTTTTTGAAGTTACTGAAAACAGCCGGTTGAAGCTCCTGCGGCTGATGATATGGCGGGGACGGTTGCGCGAGGCCTGCAATTTCATAAGCCCGAATTCGCCGTAGCGTGTGTTGAGACGGAATGTTCCCCAGATGAGCAGCGATGCCGACACTACCCCGAATCCTATGCACACACACTGGTCGATGCCTGCCATATACATCACCACGAAGATTACGAACAGTGCGAGAAGTCCGCCGGCGAAGATGAACAGATACTGGCTCTTGAGGCCCTTGAACTCAGGACTGCGGCCTATCCCCTTATTGACTGTGTACTCTGCCATAATCAGAGGAAGAATGAGCGGAGGATTGTCGCGGCCACTATCAGAAAGATGCAGGCACCGAACCATGAGGCTGCCGTCTTGGATGTGTCGGGATCTCCCGATGTGAATTTGGAATAGACCTTCACACCTCCGATAAGGCCGACAACGGCTCCGATGGCGTAGATGAGCTTTGTAGCGGGATCGAAATAAGATGTCACCATGTTGGTGGCTTCGGTGATGCCGCCGATACCGTTGCCCTGGGCGTATGCCCCAGCTGTAGTAAGGAGTGCCACAACTGCGAGAATAATTCTTTTTTTCATGAGTCGAAATATTTAAAAGTGAGACAAAAAATGATTTCGACCACAAATATATAGCACTTAATCCGTTGATTTACAAGTCTGACGATGTGTGTCGCCGTGTGTTATCACGTTGCATCGCCAGCATTTTTACGGGTTGTAAATGACATATGGAAATGATGGATGGAGGATAAAAAAGGATGTGCCATAATTCCGATTTTCTTGACGGCAAAATTAGCTGTGTCCCTTGTGGATTGAACAAGGCCGGGCCTTGCGGTTTTTGGAAAAATCATCCTCGCTGCGCTCCGGTATTTTTCCAAAAAGCCTTGTACAATCCGGTCCACAGCTGTAATGGCCGTAAGAAAACCGGAACACTGGCTCCGAGAGCCGGTCTATGTCTAATTAAAAATTCTGCATATATGAAAATCAGCATCAGCCCTGAAATGAAGTCACGCCTGCAAAACGCGGCGACCAACGGAAGCATGGTGGCGGAGGATATACTGTCCGAACTTGGAAAGAACCGCGACGCCTCGGAAGTAATCAGAGGTACATACAACTATTTTACTACCAAGCGTATCAAGGCGAACCATGATTCATTCCATAAGATACGCATCATGTTCACGGCCTGCGCCAAGAACCTTGAACATGAGAACTTCCCCGACAAGGGAAATCCGAGCGCGCCGTGGTTCAAAGAAAACCGCACGGACATCGACCCCTCGACATTTGTGGGGCTGTTCAAGAACCTTCCCGAATATGATTCCGAGGAGATAAAGTATTTCATCAGCGCCATCACGCTCGACAGCCGCGTGACGATAAAAATATATTCAAGCATGAAGGACTTTTATGAGGCGTACTGCGAGGACAACTACACCATAATTACCGACAACGACATATCTACTCTCCATAGTTCATGTATGCGTACTGAGGACAAGGCCCGTAACGCAGCCGACTTCTACCGTAACTTCGCCGGCGCCAAAATCCTTGTCGCCAAGGACAGGGATTCAAATATCCTCGGACGTGCAATAATATGGGAAGGACTCAGATGGCATCGGGAATACGAGGCGGATGTGGATGTGTCACTCATGGACCGTATATACACATCCCATACATTCATCATCGACATGATGAAGGATGCGGCAAAGAAAGCAGGGATAACCTTCCGAAAGAAATACAACGATTTCTCACATCAACGGGACGTCGTTGCCTTGAACCCCATAGCGGAACTGGAAGAAGATAACGAGACCTCCGCCGACCTTGTGCTTGATGTGCCGGTAGGTCAGTGGCACAAAAGAGGGGTTCCCTATCTTGATACCTTCATCAATCTGACTGTGAACGGAGAGTGTCTTGAACTCAGCAATTATTACATCGGCAACCAGATTGCCGATTGCCAGTCGACGAGCGGATATGCGACGCGCACCGCCTATGTGTGTCCGCGTTGCAACCGTGTTCATAATGATTCCTATAACAAATTCTGTGGCCAGTGCGTGTCGGAAATCTATACGGAGACAATATTCGGGAGGGTGTTGAACGGTCATCCTGTTCCCTATAAAGGAGAACATTACCCCTCCTCACTGTTCAAGAGAGGGAAACCTATACCTCAGTTGAAACGCTATCTGCAAATCGAGAGACTGTTCAATAATCAGTAATGAAGGACGATATGGAAAGACTTATAGAGCTGTATAATATCGCGTCACCGTCCGGCAAAGAAAGGTGCATGGCAAAATATATAATGACGGAGCTTAAAAAGATGGGAGTCGCCTGCCGGAAAGACAAGACCGGCAATATATACGCTGTAAAAGGTCACGCAGACACCTACCCTTGCGTGGTTTCGCATATCGACGAGGTTCACCGTAACAAGACCGGAAACTACGGGGCATACGTAGTGGCTGACGAGATGGTGATCGGCTATGACCATAATAGGAAATGCCAGACAGGAATAGGTGCCGATGACAAAAACGGCATCTGGATATGTCTCAAGATGTTGGAGCGGTTCAAGAATATGAAATGTGCTTTCTTCGTCGGCGAGGAAACTGGGTGCATAGGAAGCAGCCGTGCCGATATGGATTTCTTCAATGACTGCCGTTTCGTAATACAGTGCGATCGCAAGGGAAACAGAGATATGGTTACACAGATAAGCGGTACGGCGCTTTGTTCAGATGAATTCATTAGCGCGGTTGAACCGGAGAAATATGGTTATGCGGAGTGTGCGGGTTTAATGACAGATGTATATACGCTCAAGACACGTGGTTTGGCTGTATCCTGCATAAACCTTTCATGCGGATACTATAATCCGCACACCGATACCGAGAACACGATACTTGGCGACCTAATGAAATGCTATCGTTTTGTGTGCCATATAATTCGCACCCACAAGCAAATAAGCGAGCACCTGTACGAGAAAACAAAATACAAATGCAACTATCTATATCTATGCGGAATGCTCGATATCCTTGATAATTAAAAAAAATAGTATATCAGCAACTTAGAGAGTGTTTGAATTTAAACCAAATTAAACAATATGGGGCATAACAAACCCTCAATCAGAGTGTTTGTAGAAGAAAAAAGATTAGAATGCATAAAAACAGCTTCTATCAGACACATCTGACCGAGGGTCAATGGTCTTATATAAACAAAGTATTCTTTGAAAATGATTGCAGACATCGCAAATATTCCCTGCGCTCCATATTCGAGGCAATCCTGTACCTGTTGGCCAGCGTATGCCAATGGCGTATGCTTCCACACGATCTTCCCAAATGGCAGACCGTGTATTGGTACTTCCACAAATGGAGGTCGGAGGGGTATCTGAATCACTGTATCGAGAAACTCATCATGAAGATACGTCGCAAACGCAGTCAATCCGCCGCACCTTCGGTGATGGCACTTGACGCTCAAAGCGTCAAGTGGGGCAATCGCCAAAGTGATAATGGTTTCGATGCCAATAAAAAGGTGAAAGGCATAAAACGCAATATTGCTGTTGACCGCAACGGGTTCATCCTCGGCAGATATGTCAGCAGTGCCGGCATACATGATTCCAGGCTCGCATCTCCGGTGTGTGAACAAGTTTCCGATGTATGGCCTTCGGTCCGAAAAGGACTTGTCGACCGCGGATACCGTGGTGAGATTATTGATAACATAAAGCGTGATTTCAACATCGACATCGAGGTCTGTTCCACTCCAAACGGAACAAATGGATTTACGCCAAAACCGCTTCGATGGGTGGTGGAACGCACTTTCTCCTGGTTGGACGGATTCCGCAGACTCGCAAGAAACTACGAAATATCTACCGCTTCCGCTGAAGAGATGATCGATTTCGCTACCCTTAAATTGTTGCTCAATAATGTCGAACATTAAAATCTATTTAAATTCAAACACTCTCTAATGGACAACTGAAATTTTTTAACATTCCCAGGGAAATACTACCCAACCAGGTGTATATCTAGCATAATAATCTGCCGAACAACAAGTATTATTATATCCATCCCATATAAGAACAGCTGTAATGCAAGTAGCTGGTTTATATTTTAAGATTTCTTTTTTAGCCAAATTAAGAGTTACACCTGAATTAGTTACGTCATCAATAATTAGAACTCTCATCCCAATAATACTACTCATAATAGGCGGTATATTTACTATCGGATTTTTTAATCTTTTTGAATAATTATCATCTGTTTCTGTTGTCCGAATATTTATTGTATGCACATGTGAACATTTTAATTTATGGCTAAGTATTGTACCCGGAATAAGACCTCCTCTCTGAATCATTATGATTGTATCAAATTTGAGCCCAGATTTGGTAAGTTCTTGAGCGATTATATTACAATCTTTGTCAATATCCTTCCAAGACAAATGTATGCTATCGTTGTCTTTTTTCATTTCTTGTTATGTATTTAAATAATACGAATAATGGAGTGTCAACAACTGCCATAAATCCTTTAATTGCAATACTACTTATTGCAATATGAATTATTCCGTCCATTGGTAGGACAAACAAAAAGGCAATTATAGTAAAAATAAAACCATCAAAAAACATATTAATAATATCACTAATCATATTTCGCCAAGAACTCATGCCTAATATGAAACTTAACTTACTGTTATCTTCTTTTATTCGGTATCGTTCTTTATAGTATGAAAAAACATAGGCGTCAAATATTTGACAAATAAAAAAACTAATAGTTGATGCAATTAATATACGACCAGATGGTAAAAAATATGTCAGCCAGAAAGCCTCCATTTCATTTGACCATTCTGGTTGCGTATTTTTAGCCATTAAGATAAAAAGGACAAAAAGTAGATTAATTATATAAGCAAATATAAATGCAATTATAGTTTTTCTTTTCCCGTATATTTCATTAATCATATCTGACAACTGAGCCGTAAAAGGCCACAACAGGCTTCCTGTTACAATTGATAAGGCCCATTCTCCTAAATTAAATTGTATTAATCTTGGGACAAGAATGTTAGATATCAATATAAACCCAGCAAATAAAACAACTAAAAAAGTATATCCTATTTCCCGATTATATTTAATAACATACGAAGAAATAATAACAGAAATAGACAGCCCTATAATCCAATAAATCCAAAGCATATAATGGCTATTAATTAAGATAATAATTCAGCCTTTCAAGATCTATACTTGTACAAATCAATTCATTAGTATAGTCCCATTTTTTTGCCAACGTAATATTTTTTTTAGGCTCACCTGATATTATTTGCCCAATAAAACAATACTCATTATCAGCCCTATTATTGGAAATATTTTCTTTCAGTTTAATTTCATATCCTGTTATTTTTTTAAATTCTTCTGCTATCTTAAGGTGTATATATTCATTCGTGATTATGTTAATCTGTATACAGGGAATCGTATCGCCAGATAAAACTACCTGTTTTTCAAAACCGCCCAATATTGGTACCTCTAAAATGCCACAAACAAAAAACTTTAAGTCTTCAGTAATGGGATATTTTATGGCAATAAGACTTCTATTATAATAACATGAATATTGTTCATATAATCTATCCGATAACATTTCCAATTCATGATCCCCACTATTCGTACTTAAAGTATCAAATACTTGTGAATATTTAACTACACTATTATCGAAGTCACGGAAATTGAAATCAAGGGTTCTAACTTTGCGTTTATTTTTATATACAAACGATGAAAAGCTATGTGGTGTAAAATAAGGCGTAAAACGGACCTCTATACTGCCTATATTATTACGATGTTCCCGTTTCAATTTTCCAATTTGCATTTTAATAAAATCCATACTCTCATTTATATCTTTTATATCTTCTTCAGTTAGTCCTATCGCTTTAGGATTTACCAAAGAAAAAATATAATTCACGCCATGCGCTATAGATTCATAAAATATATCTTCAATCTTGGCAAGAAACTTTAATTTAGTACCGTAAACTAAGACTGTTTGATTTTCTAATAATGGAATTCGATTAATTAACATATTTTTAAAACTATAATCTCCATTATACAATTGCTCTCCTTTCATTATAGGCAATATTTTGCCTTCTCCTTTAAATCTAAAAAATTCAAATTTAGATAATTCATCTCCACACTCTAATTGTGTGCTATTCATTAAATAGTATTTCTCATTTAAATGGGACTTTTTATCTCTCCATTTTTCAAAAGATATAGAAATGAGCGGAATTGAAATAAAAATCCCACCAATTTGCGATAATGAATCCTGAATATATTTTATAATTTTGCATTCGTCTATGTCTATCAGAGATAATAACAAACATAAAACTCCAATTATCAAAAACGACCATTGAAAATGGGTAATGATTTGGTCATATAGTTTATTTAATTCTTTTTGCAATTTATTTCTCATAAGAATTAACAATTATATCTGAATATATTTTGCAGGGTTGAATATATTTACAATATGCTGGCTTTACATCTTTTAGATATCGCTCTAATGCTTCTGTATAATTATCTCCTCTCTCCGCAATATCTCGTTTTATTCTTCTCTCTAAAAGTTTGTCCTCGTTAGATTCAACCCAAATTTTTAAATCAAACAAGTTTCTAAATTCTTCATTGTAAAATACAAACAAACCTTCTACAATTATTATTGGCGTAGCATTTTGAAGTTTATATCCACTTACTGAATGAGTTACATAATCATACAATGGAATATTGGCGGGTAAGCCATTTATAAGTTTTTTTAAGTCGGTTAAAGCAAGCGTAAAATCAATAGCATTAGGATTATCATGTCTAAAATTTAGTGAATTTACAAAAGAAGCATTTTTATAATAACTATCTAATGTAAAGATCGTAGTTATATCTGGTCGTTTATTTTTGATCATGTTTGCAAGCCATGTCTTTCCAGAGCAGCTTGCCCCAGATATTCCGATAACAAAAGGTTTGCTATTGTTCATAATTCAGTGTCATTTAAAATAAAGCAATTCAAATATGACTATTCAAATTCCTGTATACCAAGATTTAGCAAATGCAAAATTACAAAATAATTTGGTTGGTGTATATTTTCTTGCCATAATTTTGCACTATAAAACGACAGATTATGGGAAGATTATGGGAATATCCCGTATTGAAAAATATTCCATTTATTTTGCTTCATCGAATTACACATACTGACTCCAGTCGAAGGCGGTTGCTTTTGTTGGGGACAGAAGCGGTGGACGATGTGTATCGTTTTCATCAAATCGCTCACGCATGAGTGCCTCTATCCGCTCTTTGTTGCCGGACTCGCAGAGTATGAATTCATATATGTCAGATTGACGGAGAGAATACAGTGTCTTGACAGCACGGGCCATATCCGCTGTATTCGTATTGGCTCCTGAAGCCATCGCTACTATATTGTTCAGGTCTTCATATGTCATGGCCTGCGAAAAATCCGGATCTGGTTCACAAAGGCCGAGTGCCATAAGGTCCTGCAACTCCCGGTCCACCACCGGTTCAAGGTTGTCATCCACTTCATCGGCTGAAATATCTTCGTCTTCACCGATAAAGTCCGATTTCGGCAATGGCTCACTTTTTACAGGTTCCACGGCTCTCTTCAGATCGGGTATGTAGACGCTCTTGGTCTTGCCTATGACCTCACAATGTCTGGCAGGAGCAACAGCGTGTGTATCCTTTTTCCTATTGCTGCAGATTTTACGGTGTTTCTCACGTTCAGCACTGGCGTACATCCGCTTTTTGTGCCTGTGCCACATCTTTATACGTATGATACGCGCCCAACAATACAGTTTGTCCCACAGACCGTCTGCCTTACGGCTGAACAGGAAAAGCCGGAACCTATATAGGATATAGACCGCACAGATGACCTTGACGGTCAGATAGACATACGTTCCCATAATTTATACTTGTTTTAGAGGTTTTGCCGATTCGATTGTGTACAGTTCATTGATTTCATCCCAATGTGACTGGATATGATCCATGAATATGTTGCTGAGATATCCCGACACGCTGACACCGGGGGCTATGACTGGAAGATATCGTCTGATACAGTCCATAACCTCCCTGTTGATATAGACATGGGAACGGTTGGACGCCTGCGTGTTGGTCAGAAATCTGCTGCGGTAATCGGATGCAGAAAGCTCCTTCTTCTTGCGGTTCTTTGGTGCTCCGGTTTCTTTTGACTCTCCACATGTCTTTTTTGCTGCTCCGGCATCGGTCTGTTCCGGAACAACAGCCTCCTCCTGAATTTCAGACTGCTCCATATCATCGGCTGAGGTCTTACGGCCATACAGAGGTATGTCGGACATCATCATATCTTTGAGCATATCCTCATCTACTGTTCTTGTTGTCTTTTTTGCCATGATTCCAATCACAATTCAAGTTTCACGATAAGTTCTTCTGCTAGTTCAGCGATGCCGCTGCCTTTCAACAGTTTTGCGGGCGGCGGCAACAGGGTGCATCTGAAATACCCCTTCCCGGAAGTGGACAGTTCCTTATCATACCGGCAGGTTTCAGGCAGGACAGTATCAAGCACTGTCATTCCGAGTTCCTGCATCATGCTGTTGAAGATATCGAACACCTCCGTATTGGTGCGCCGGTCCCTGCGGTTCCAAAAGAATATGATATCCCTTAACGGGAAATCCTTCCTTTTTTTGATGAATTCCAGCACAGTGGCAGAGAATGACAGGCTGCTTTGCATCACGATTCTGTCTGCAATTATTGGCGTGAGCACATAATCCATGTTCACGATTGTGCTGAATACTCCCTGTGAGTTGACCGTTCCTGGAAGATCGACAAATATTATGTCGAAGTCTCCATTCTGAGCCACTTCTCCGGCAGCTTCCATCGCCTTGTCTGCCGTGGATCCTATAATCGGATAGACCTTCTTGTGGATACGTTCCCACTGGTTCACGATAAGCTGGCGGTAGCTGTCGTGGCGTTCCACTGACTGCATGTCCCGCTCGCGCATACGGTAAAGGCTGTGCTGGGGTGCATCGCAGTCAATAACCGCGACATTGAGTTCCTTAACATAGTGGAAATAGCTTGCAAGCAACGCTGTGATAGCCGATTTGCCGACTCCGCCTTTCTGGTTGCTTACAGCTACGAACAATGGTTTCTTTTTCATGCTTCTTTGTTTTTATGAATTAAGAATGTTTGTTTCAACCGATACAGGAATCATCCGTCGCCTTAACCTTTATCAGCTTTGTCCACTACACCGTTATCGGATGTTTCCGGCATTCCACCGATTCCACTGTTAACGGTCTGTTTCGATATTGTATCCGGTCATCCGGCATATATAGGAAGGATGGTCGGAATATTCCGTTTTTCCGATATTGGAAGCACGCCTCCGACGCACCTTCATTCCGTTGTCGGATGGATGATTGATTCCTTCCGCACTGCAAATAAACAGAGTTTTTCCCGACTTTCAACCATTCAGTCAAGCCTCTGGCATTATGTGTCATCAGATGTCATCGTGTTACATATAACACATTATTTCACAGCCGGGTAAATGGCTGTAACTTTGCCATCGACAAGGAAACGGACCGATTCAATCGGTGGAAATACCAGCTAAAGTCAGGCAAGAGGCCAGGAAACAATTTGACGAAGGAAAATTCATGTTCAAGCGAACATAGCAAGTTGTGTTTTGGGCAGCCCGAAATAAATTCGGGCATTCCAAAACAACTTGCCACTCGCCTTACGGCTCGGGATGGGATTTCCTCCAAAGTCGGAAATCCGTGCCGGATTATTAGAACCCAAAAACATATCATTATGGCAGATGAAAACAGGACAAAAAGAAAGAAAACAACAGGCCGGAAACCGAAAAAAGATCCGGCAGTTTTCCGTTACTGCATCAAGCTCACATCGGAAGAGAACGGGCGTTTCGAGATTCTTTTCCAGAAATCGGGTCTCAGATACCGCGCGCACTACATCAAGATGAAGGCTCTTGACGAGACATCCAAGGTGATAAAAGTAGATCCGGCAACAACGGATTTCTATATTCGTCTAACCAATTTCTACCACCAGTTCCAGGCAATAGGCAACAATTACAATCAGGTAGTCAAGGCTGTCAAAACCAATTTCGGAGACAAGAGAGCATTCGTATTGCTCCGCAAACTGGAGAAGGAAACCGTGGAACTTGTGATAATGAGCCGTCAGATTATCGCGCTCGTTAACGAATACAAAGAAAAATACCTGAACACTCATCTTCCGGACTGATATGGTAGCGAAAATCAACCGTGGCGTATCGCTCTATGGGGCGCTCGCCTATAACTGGCAGAAAGTTGATGAAAATACCGCGCGTATAATATCCGGCAACGGAATGGTGACGGATTCAGATGGAAATCCAGACATAAGTATGCAGAATGCAATATTCGGCTTCCGTAACTATTTGTTGGCAAATAAAAACACTGACAAGCCTATACTACATATTTCGCTCAACCCGTCACTTGATGACAACCTCTCGGAAAAACAGTTTGCAATACTTGCTGACGAGTATATGCGTCAGATGGGCTATGGCTCCCAGCCGTACATCGTGTTCCTCCACGAAGACATCGAACGTCGCCATATACATATAGTGTCGACTTGTGTGAACGCACGGGGCGAGAAGATTGATGATTCATACGAGTGGAACCGCTCGATGCGGACATGCCGTGAACTGGAACGGAAATTCGGTTTGCAGCAGGTTGCCGACAAACGTCGGGAATTGCTGGAGCCATACCTCAAAAAGGCCGATTACCGTGAAGGCGATGTCAAGCGGCAGATTGGGAATATACTAAAAAGCGTGTTTTCATCTTACCGCTTCCAGTCCTTTGGCGAATATAGTGCGTTGCTGTCATGCTTCAACATCGAGGCGAAACAGGTGAAAGGCGAACATGAGGGAACTTCTTACAACGGCATTGTCTATACCGTCACCGATGCTTGCGGACGTCCGGTATGCACTCCCGTAAAGTCTTCGTTACTCGGCAAGAGGTTCGGATACGACGGGATACAAAAACGTATCGGCTACAACGCACGCGACTACAAAGCTAAGAAATGGCAGTCGAAGATAACGGAAGATGTCGCCATTGCGAAGCACGGTTGCCGTGGCGACCGTGGCACTTTTGTGTCTATGTTGGCTTCGCGCAGCATAGATGTGGTGTTCCGCGAGAACGAGGACGGTCGCATCTATGGCGCCACTTTCATAGACCACCACAACAAGGAGGTGTATAACGGCTCCAGACTCGGCAAGGAGTTCTCGGCAAATGCCTTAGAGAAACTTTTCAACTCCACGGCGGATATTCCGTGACTTGACGGACAGGACGACAGCATACGCTTTGGCGCCAATTCCAACTCCATAACCGATATCGGTGAGGCCATTCAACAGGCATTCGGAATACTATCGCTTGACACCAACGGAACTGACCCACAGGAAGAGGCTCTTGCAAACCGTTTGCGTCGCAAGAAAAAGAAGAAACGGCGTTATCGTGGTCTACAATAGAATTCAACATTATAAACTCATTAAAATTTAGCTGTTATGCAACAGAAAGATGATCTCCGGGGACTGGCAAAAGTCATGGAATTCATGCGTGCCATTTCCATAATATTTGTAGTGATACACGTTTATTGGTACTGCTATCAGGCGATAACAGACCTTGGTGTGAACATCGGTATCGTGGATTGCATATTGCTGAACTTCCAGCGTACTGCGGGGCTTTTCAAAAACCTTCTCATAACCAAGATGTTCGCTCTAATATTTCTCGCCTTGTCGTGCCTCGGCACAAAGGGCGTCAAGAATCAGAAGATGACATGGGAGAAAATATACACGGCTTACATATCGGGACTTGTGCTTTTCTTCATGAACTGGTGGATGCTCGCCATGCCACTCTCGCCTATGGTCAATGCTGTGCTATACACCACCACACTCACTGCCGGATACATACTGCTACTGATGGCGGGAATATGGACGAGCCGCATGTTCCGCCACAATCTGATGGACGATGTGTTCAACACAGCCAACGAGAGTTTCATGCAGGAAACGCGACTGATGGAGAACGAGTATTCGGTGAATCTGCCGACTAAGTTCGTCTATCAGGGCCGGGAATGGGACGGATGGATAAATGTGGTAAACCCTTTTCGTGCCAGCATAGTCCTCGGTACTCCAGGTTCCGGCAAGAGCTATGCGGTGGTGAACAATTATATCAGACAGCAGATTTCCAAGGGCTTTGCCATGTACTTGTATGACTATAAATTCGATGACCTCTCAATCATAGCCTATAACGAGCTACTGAAGAATCTCGACAAGTACCAGGTCAAGCCGGAGTTCTATGTGATAAACTTCGACGATCCGCGTCGCTCGCACAGGTGTAATCCGATCAATCCGCAGTTCATGGCTGATATCAGTGACGCATACGAATCGGCATACACCATCCTCTTGAATCTGAACAAGACATGGATACAGAAACAGGGTGATTTCTTCGTTGAATCGCCGATTATCCTGCTTGCCGCTATTATATGGTATCTCCGCATATATAAAGAGGGACGATACTGTACTTTCCCTCATGCCATTGAGTTCCTGAATAAGCCCTATGCCGACATATTCACCATCCTCACTTCCTATCCGTCTCTTGAGAACTATCTGTCACCCTTTATGGACGCATGGAAAGGGGGTGCTCAGGACCAGTTGCAAGGTCAGATTGCTTCTGCGAAAATCCCGCTATCCAGAATGATTTCACCACAGTTATACTGGGTTATGACAGGCGACGATTTCACACTTGACCTCAATAACCCGCAGGCACCGAAAATACTTTGCGTGGGGAACAATCCCGACAGACAGAACATCTATTCGGCTGCGCTCGGACTCTATAACAGCCGCATCGTGAAACTAATAAACAAGAAGGGACAGCTCAAGAGTTCAATCATCATTGACGAACTTCCAACCATATATTTTCGCGGCATTGACAACCTTATCGCCACGGCACGTTCGAATAAGGTTGCGGTATGTCTCGGATTCCAGGACTTCTCACAGCTTGCACGCGATTACGGCGACAAGGAGGCGTAAGTGATACAAAATACAGTCGGCAATATTTTCAGCGGGCAGGTTGTCGGCGAGACCGCAAAGAACCTGTCTGAGCGCTTCGGCAAGATTCTCCAGCAGCGTCAGTCCGTGTCCATCAACCGGCAGGACACGTCTACTTCGATAAACACTCAGCTTGATTCCCTTATCCCTGCATCCAAAATTGCCAATCTGTCGCAGGGAACCTTTGTTGGCAGCGTCGCCGACAATTTCGGGGAGGAGATAGAACAGAAGATATTTCACTCGCGCATCATAGTTGACAGTGCGAGGGTGGCGGCCGAGACGAAAGCCTACAGGAAAATCCCCGTCATCAATGATTTTCTTGACGAGGACGGCAATGACATCATGCAGGAGCAGATAGACCGCAATTACTCACAGATCAAAAACGATGTGGTACAGATAATAGCAGATGAGATGGAGCGTATCAAGAACGACCCGAATTTGCAGCACCTGCTGCCTCAGGAAGACAGCGGGGAGGAATAAGGGACTGAAAGAGACTGACAGGGGGTGTTCATATTCTTTACACTAATTTCACATCAGTCATCTTCTTTCCATTCTTCCGACATACCGAAGTCTTTATCGGCAAACAGCGCGGCAAGCCCGGATATCTGTTTCAGCCTTAACAGTTCGTCCTTGTCCATGCCGATGTTGCGCATGATCCAGGCATCGGACATACCTGAACGTGTCAGTTCGGCAACAATATTGCTCATCAGTTCCACATCGTGCATTCCTCTCGCACGGTTATGCCTTATGGTGGAGGTCATCCTGTGTGACAGGTCCTTGTCTATGACCGTTACCGGCAACATACCGCCTTCCCGCTCATAGATGCGTCGGGATGTCTTCATGACCATATAGCGGTGGAACCCGTCCACAAGCTCGTATTGGTCCGTGTCTTCCAGATAGTAACAGACACACGGCATAGTGTATCCGTCTTCCCATATGGAGAGTTCGAGCAGTTTCATTTCCGGCGGCGCCACCACATTGGGATTGTAACTGTTCGCCACAACCTTGTCCAACGGGACGGCGATTACGTTATATACGGGACTCTTATATCTTGTCATTACTCAGCGATCGGTATTTTTTCATTACTTTTTCTTTCAGCAGTCTCTCCTTTTTGGTAAGCGCGAACCCCATGTATTTGCAGGCATGGTCATTTTTCAGTATGCAGATACACATACGCTTATAGGTCGGTATCTCTCTGAATTCAGGGATGTCTATGTCATCCAGATATTCCATTCTGACAGGCTGCTTGTCGGTACGGTATGCCGATATACCGCCTACCTTGAACGGTATGTTCCTGTCCCGAAGTTTGCTTATTGTTTCTTCGGAGAGACATCCACCGCGTTCTCTCCAGAAGCGTATGCTTACGCGGAGTTTGTCACGGTAATTCCGGGCTGTTTCCTCGGGAAGAGTGCCAAGAAGAAACTCCATGTATTGTTTCCATGAGAAGCCTGCGGGACATTTTATTGACTTCCATCCCATCGCAAAAGTGTTCCCGTAAATGCCGGCAAAATTCACCCCGTTGACACGGCTCACCATCCTGCCCCATGTGTCGGGATCGACGGCCTTATATACCGAGAGCGTGGAAAGGGCCTGGGAGATGAAGGGACTCGCCACGCGCTGACGCCCCAACGGTATCCCCGCCTGATAATAGAGGTCGTAAAGACGGTTGTATCTCCATCGGAATTTACCGTTGGCAGTCCAGATGTCAGAGGTCTTCCAATCGTAGATGGGATATGCGTTGAACACGTTTCCGCCCATCATGCGAACCCACTTTGCAGATCCGAAATGGCGGTAGTTCCTGCTGCTGTGTATTGTACGCCAGCGGTTGTAGCTTTCTTGTGTGCGTATGCCTATGAGGCAGCATATCCTGCGCGCACGTTTCCTTTGCCGGAGCCATTGCGCAAACAACCCGTGGAAATCATAGTCCCACAGCCCTTCGCTGAAAAAAGAGAAATCGTTTGCCGTATAGCAATTCTCCGGCATATTCCTTACCCACAGCTCTCTCTTGGATTCCTCCCACGGGCGCCAGTATGACTGATACATTGACGTGCATGTCGTCACCTTGAAGGGCACACAGCAGTGATACACCTCAAGGATGTCCCTGTCCTCCTCCAACCGCGCGGCCACGTATTCGGTGGTCTGGGAATACTGAGCCTCGTAATCCAGATGCAGGACTCCGAGTTTTCTGCCCGGAAGGTTCCTGCGAATATATTCCACACACAGATTCAGCAGCACACCGCTGTCTTTCCCACCGGAAAAGGAAACATATACATAGTCGAAGTTGTCAAAAACAAGTTTCAGACGTTTCTGCACAGCCTCATATACATTCAGTCTGCGCATCATCGGCTTACGACTCCTTTCCCTGCCACACGTTGCATCCTGTTGTACTGTGCGAATATTGTGCATGTGATGAATCCATGCAGGCGGAACACCTCGGTATGCCTTTTGTGACACAAGGCTGTCACCGGTTTGTCCGTGGCTGAAATTACAGATATGATAAGCGCCTCCAGAATCTCACGTTTGTCCTCCTTGACATAATAGTTGTCAATATACAATCCTCCCGCCGTGTTCTTCACAGGCATGAACCCGGCAACCTCACCTTCACACATACACAAATGCCAGATGTATTGCGGTGTCGTCTTGAACGGATAATTGTTGTTCTGGCGGATTATGTCCGGATCCATGACGAGGCGCGCCACAATCTCATACAATTTGTCTTCGGTTCCGTGCAGGCTTATTATTTCCATAAATGTTATATTAGATTGTCCGAATTTAAAACCGGTCTCACATCATGCGAAGTTTTTGACCTCTCGAATGATGTTGTCAGACATTAAAAGAGCATACAGAATTGACATTTTAAGAATTGAAAAGATCATCCATCCTTACTTCACTGTGGACGATGCTCTTATGCTTGCCGTTTACCACTCCGTATGTCGTCACAAATGTAATCACAAGTGCTTTTTTGTTCTTGGTCGCCATGCGGAACAATCCTGTGCGTTCTCTGAGTTTCAACTCATAACTCTCGGTAATGCCATACATATCCGTACTGAATTTCATTTCGCACAAATGGATTATACGGTCAGCACGTTCGATGATCAAATCGATTTGAAATCCAGGAATCCCTGTTTTTGAATCTGCCTTACTTCTCCAAGTGGATACGGATGTGCCTACTCCGGCAATTCCCAATGCGGTTTTAATCTGTCTATGATGGTTCAGGCATACCAATTCAAAACCAAGCCCCATCCAAGCTGAAACACTGCGGGAGTCGATATTATTGCTCCACCATCTTTCATCTTTTGTATTGTTGGATTCAATGAACTTGTAATAAAAAAGCGTGAAAAAATCAGTCAGTCTGAACAGGCTGTTGCGGGTCCTGTTGCCATATTGCGACAGCCGCGTAATAAAATCGCAGCGTTCAAGATTTTTCAGGATTTTACTTAGGAAAGCACCCTCGATACCAGTTCCGCGGAGTATGTCTTCCCGTGTCATACCGGCTTTATTCTCCGATAATAATTTGACTATGGAAACATAGGAATCCGCTTGTGAAAACAAAGCGTTGTAGAGTTCATCGAATTCGCCTTTCAATTGCGCCCCTTCTGCAAAAAATAACCGGTCTATGTTTTGAGTGAGGCTGTCTGAAGGGTTCAATAGACTTAAATAAAAAGGGACTCCGCCAAATATCATATAGCATTGCAGAAGCTGGTATCTGTCCCATTGACAATTACGCTGTCGCAGATATTCCTCCGTTTCGCCAAGATTAAACGGAGACAAGTGAAGATTACATGTGATTCTGGCATGTAAGCCTCCTTGGTTCCCTTCTATCTTATCGGCCATCCATGATGTCGCAGAACCTGTGGCTATCAGCATAATATCAGTGCGTCTGTTTCCCCAGCCGTTCCAAAAGTTTTCCAATGCGCTGACAAAATTGGAACGCTGAGTGTCCATCCAGGGCATCTCGTCGATGAATATGACCTTTTTACGATTGGAAGGCAATGTTTCCAGATAATCTTCAAGCGCATTGAAGGCATCGTACCAGGTAGCTGCTTTAGGCTGCCGCCTCTTGGAGTGTCTATGAATTGCCCTCATAAAATTTTGTATCTGCACAGTTGCAGGCGTCTTATGCTCACCGACAAATGTAAAATCGTATTTATAGTTGAAAAATTTGTCTATGAGATATGTCTTGCCTATACGGCGGCGACCACTTATAATTACAAATTCAGAACGGTCTGATTCCAGGCACCGCTGCAATTCTTCACATTCTCTTTTTCGCGAAACGAGTTTATCCTGCATAAAAATTATATTTGTGCAAAGATAATGGTTTTATGAGAAATAGCCAAACTTTTTCTTGTTGAGTTTTTACCTTATCTCACTTTTAGTTTCAACATAAGGTAACATCTTAACATTCGTCGCTGTTTGAAACAAGTGCGGACTGAATATCGTTAATTCATTTCTCCATCCGAACTAAATCAATGGAGATTTACCGTACCCGAGGGTATTGGATACTACAAAAATATGGTCGGCATCGCCGGCTCAGTCCCCGGTTCAAGGTAACTCGGAGACCGAAATCCTCACGTTCGAGCCCTCCGGGTTTTCCTGCAAAAAATTCCCTGCGGTAATTTTTTTTGGAAAAAACGCTCCGGTTTCGCCCGTCCGAGTTGTAGTGTCGGCCGGGACTTAGCAAGCGATGCCGACCTGTGACGCATAGGACGGTCAAATGAAAAAACTGTGGCGCCGGCATTATGGAATCGTGACGGTGCTATAATTCATGCCATGTCGTAGAGAAACACATCCGGTCTGCCGCCTGTTTTTTACAGACGGATATAAGCGGGGACAAAAGCAGCTCCGCCTCTCAGTTCTGCATATTACGGTTTTCTATATGCCATTTTATCTCTGCTCCCGCCCTCCCTGCGGACTTCCCTTTGATTAACCGTGTCCGATGCCATTTCTAACCGCGTTTCTTCTTTTTTCGTCATATATCGGCTTATTCCATTCCGTTGGATGCTACCATTGCGGTGCAACATGATGACATACGATGCAATAGATTGTCAGCCATTTGCAAATCAGCATTTTGTGTGATTTTAGAGCTTATATTTGCAGTGAAAACATCTATTTACTCACTCAAAAACATCAATGTATGGCAAAAAAATCAGCACGGGCGGAACCCGAAACCCCGATGCACAAAGTTACAGAAAATGAGCAGATGAGCGATATTGTGTTCATCCTTGACAAGATGGAGCTGATATTGCAGGCGGTGTCAAAACTTGACAGGAACGGACAGCACGAAACTGTCCCAGCCGACAAAAAGCACAGCAACTCATTCCTCAAGATCGACCGCTATGCGGACTTGTTCGAGAATTTCCTAAAGAATTTCTGGAGCCAGCTCAAAGACCCGACGCGTTTCGGTATACTGTCGGTAAAGGAGAAACTCCTTGATGACCCAGAGGTAACAGAAGCTATCGAAGACCTCTCGGCAGGAAAAAGAACCGACGCAGTGGAGAAATTCCTAAGTAAATACGAGATAACCCCAAGAGGGGAAAGACAGATAAACACCAATAAACAAAATGTAGAAGAAATGGCAAAGAAAAAACAGAACCCCGAAGAGCAGACGGCACAGGCCGTCCAGCCCGGACAGGAAGAAGTGCGCATGTCACCGCGCGAGGTGCAGGCACAGCAAGAGGCAGCCGCAGGACAACAGCCCGAACAGCGTGCCCCGCGTTACAACGAGTCTATGATCGACTGGGAACAGCTCAAACTCTTCGGAGTGTCACGCGAGTATCTCGTGGAGCGCGGTCTGCTTGACCAGATGCTCAAGGGGTACAAGACCAACCAGATGGTTCCTATCACCATGAACTTCGGATCGGCCGTGCTCCGCACCGACGCCAGGCTGTCGTTCCAGCAGTCCGTCAACGGACCGGTGGTGCTCGCCATCCACGGCATGCGCCAGAAACCCGACCTCGACCGCCCCTACTTCGGGCATATATTCTCCGACGAGGACAAGAAGAACCTGCTGGAGACCGGCAACATGGGGCGCGTGGTGGAACTCAAGGCACGCAGCGGCGAGTATGTACCCACTTTCATTAGCATCGACAAGCTGACCAACGAAGTTGTGGCAATGAAAGCGGAAAATGTATATATCCCCGACGAAATCAAGGGCGTAAAGCTGACCGACCAGAAAAAGAACGACCTTAAAGAGGGCAAGGCGGTCTATCTCGAAGGAATGAAGTCGCTGGCAGGCAATGAATTCAACGCCCATGTCCAGATCAGCGCCGAACGCCGCGGGATAGAATACATATTCGAGAACGACAAAGTATTCAACCGTCAGGAACTCGGCGGTGTGAAACTTACCAAGCAGCAGATAGAAGATCTCAACCTCGGCAAGGCAATTTTCGTTGAGGACATGAAGCGCAGGGACGGGGAATACTTCTCATCGTTCGTCAAGCTCGATCCACAGAGCGGCCGCCCCGCATACACCCGCTACAACCCCGATTCACCGGAAGGAGACCGTGAAATCTATATCCCCAAAGAGATAAACGGGGTCAAGCTTACCCCTGAAGAACGTGAAGACTTACGTGCCGGACGAGTTATTTTCCTTAACGACATGGTGACACGCCGTGGCGAGGAATTCTCCTCGTTCATCAGAGCCGACCTCGAAACCGGACGTCTGAGCTACTCCCGCACGCCGGACGGCTTTGAGCAGCGGGAACAGTTCAAGATCCCGACGGAACTGTGGGGCAAGACACTCACGGCAACACAAAGAGCCCATCTTCAGGACGGTAAACCCGTACTCGTGGAAGGTATGATCGGGTTCGACGGCAAACCATTCTCGCAATATGTCAAGGCCAACTTCAATACCGGACGTCTGGACTACTATAATGAAGATCCCAGACACAAACGCGACGCCTCGCAGCGCAATGTCGTCGCGCAGGCGCAGGAACGGCGCCAGACCCGGGGGCAGGAACGCAAGCCCAAGGGCCAGAGCGTCAGCTGACCCTAAATGATGTGTAACTCAAAAAACCTTGACAATGAATCAGGAAAACATAATGCCCTTCAATGCTGCAGACGTAGACTGGGACGAACTGGCATCCATCGGCATCTTGCGCGATGAGTTGGAGATGGCTGGCGAGCTTGACACTCTACTGCAAGGCGGGAAAACCAAAGTGATATCCCTTAGTCTAATATTCCTTGGTGTGGATGTTGTTCTCGACGCGACCTTGCAGCTTGTACGCAGGGACAACGGTCTCCCGCTCCTTGAGATTACCGGCATCAAGTCGGCATAGCGCAATGTCTTTATATAACCCAATGTCAAACCGCCGTTCCCTGCCTCCCTGACTATGGCGGGGGACGGTTTAAATTTTACCTGAATGATAGCAATAATAACTGAAAAGCCGAGTGTCGGGCAGGATATCGCCCGTGTCATCGGCGCCAACATACGCAAAGATGGTTACTGTACCGGGAACGGCTATATGGTGACATGGGCACTTGGTCATCTCGTATCGCTCGCCATGCCTGGTACATACGGCTATGACCGTGCCGACCCCGAAAGCCTGCCCATGCTTCCCGACCCATTCCGACTGGTAGTGCGCCAGATTCATACCGACCGCGGCATGGTGACGGACATCGCCGCCGCAAAACAGCTCAAGATAATCGACGATGTGTTTTCCAAATGTGACAGCATCATAGTCGCCACCGATGCAGGGCGCGAGGGGGAACTCATATTCCGCTATATTTATGACTATCTCGGCTACACCAAGCCGTTCCGCAGATTGTGGATATCGTCTCTCACCGACGAAGCGATACGGGCGGGGATGGCAGATTTGCACGACGGCCGCAAGTACGACAGTCTCCATGCCGCCGCCGACTGCCGTGCGAAAGCCGACTGGCTCGTCGGAATGAACGCCAGCAGAGCCCTTGCCTGTGTGTCGGGAGTTTTCAACAGTTCAATCGGGCGAGTCCAGACCCCCACGCTGGCTATGGTGTGCTCGCGGTTCATAGAGAACCGCGATTTCGTGTCGGTACCATACTGGCAGCTGCATACGACGCCCTCCAAAGATGGCAGACCGTGCCGCTTCTTTCACAGGGAGGATTTCCGTGAGAAGGCACAGGTCGAGGCAGCCTTCTCACGCATCGCTCCCGGTGCCACAGGGCGTGTCACAATGGCGGAATGCAGGCGTTCCGACCGGCAGCCGCCGCTTCTGTATGACCTTACGACGCTCCAGAAGGACTGCAACGTGTACCACGACATGACCGCAGAGAAGACCCTGGCGGTAGCTCAATCGCTCTATGAGAAGAAACTTATATCCTACCCACGTACCGGAAGCCGGTACATACCTCAGGATGTTATGCGTACGATGCCGGGGTTGCTGCAAAAGGTATGCACCATACCGGAATTCCACACTTACGGGGGTGCTTTTGATGTTGCCGTACTCAATAACCGTAGCGTCAATGACGCTAAAGTGACCGACCACCACGCACTGATTGTGACAGGAGTGACACCTTCCGGCGTTTCCGGCGACGAACGTGCCGTTTATCTGATGATTGCCGGGCGCATGCTCGAAGCCTTCTCGCCTCCGTGTGTCGCCGAGACCCGGTTGACCGAGGCCGAAATCTGCGGTATGCCGTTCCGTTCTAGATTCACGTCCATTGTCATTCCTGGATGGCGTGCCGTGTTCGACCGCAGGGAGGACCGGGACGAGGATGAATCCGGCGATGATGGGGAATACCCTCTCTTTTCCGTCGGGGACTCAGTTCCGGTATCAGGATACGGACTGTCGCAGCGTAAGACCGTTGCGCGCCCCTTATACACCGAAGCCACCCTTCTCGGCGCAATGGAAGCGTGCGGGAGGGATATCGCCGACGAAAAAGCGCGGGAATCTTTACGCGATATCGGCATCGGCACGCCTGCGACACGCGCCGCGGTTATCGCCACTCTACTGAAACGCGACTACATAAGGCGTTCAGGCAAGAGCATCGTGCCCACCGACAGGGGGCTGGCTCTGTACAACGTGGTGAAGGATATGCTTGTGGCAGATGTCGGCATGACGGGCAGCTGGGAGAACACCCTGTTGCAGATCGAGCGACACAACCTCGAACCATCGACGTTCATGAACGCCATCATCGGTTATACGCGCAAGGCTACCTCGGAGATTCTCGGAATCACCATGCCTGTTATTCCGGTACATTCGCGTCCGTGTCCCAAATGCGGTAAAGGGCATGTGGTTATACGCGCAAAGACCGCACGTTGCGACAATACAGGCTGCGGACTCTTGGTGTTCCGTCGTTTCCTGAACAAGGAACTCACGGACGGCCATATTGAACAGCTGTTGTCATCCGGCAGGACAAACCTGATAAAAGGACTCAAAGGGAAGAAGGGAAACTCCTTCGACGCCATGCTCGTATTTGACGGAGATTACAATGTCACGCTCACATTCCCCGAAAGGAAGGCTTCTCGGAAAGGATAGAACCGAGAATGCCGTCATCTGGATTCGGAGGCGAAGTTCGTGGCACGCCGCTTTCCACCGGCAAGTCCGAGCCTGGCGGTACGTGTAAAAATCATCCTCGCTACGCTCCGGTATTTTTACCCGTAGCCTTGCCTGTGAGGGCGTTCCACGGGGGAGCCTCCGATATCCGGATGACACCGTGTCACAACGGTAAAGATTTATAGTTATGAAAGCACCTACATTTATCAAAAGGATCACAGGCATGAAATGGCTGTGGAAGACAATGTCAATATTTGCTTTGGCAGCAATGTTCGGATACCTCTCCACACGAGGTTTATCCCCCATTTGGATGGCGGTAGCGATAATCTTTTTCAGAGGCTTCTTCAGATTCCTCTATAAGATTGCCTGCATCATAGTGGCAACTGCACTCCTGTGCGCTATTATCAGCGGTCTGATTTTCTAAAATACCGAATCATGGGTTGCCACTTATACGAATTGACAATAGGCAGATACAGCAGGGCCGTCCGCATGGGCAGCTCTTTTTAGATATGGCATGAGGACGAAAGATATATATAATGGAAGAGTAATGAAGAAAGGAATACTCTGGCTGACAGACCCGAAGGAACTACCGGGCAAAATTAGCGTCCGCCTCTTTCGGACTGCAAGGCTAAACCTGGCGGTTTCGGAAAAAATCATCCTCGCTGCGCTCCGGTATTTTTCCCGAAAGCCTTGCATTTCCGAAGTCGGCCGCTGTAATGCCCTTGTAGTTCATCGGGCTGCCAAGCCCGGATATTCAATAATAAATTAAAACGATACGACTATGAGACAGGCTATCATGACAGCGGCACAACCGGCGGTTACCATATCGGTGCCGAAGAAAAGAATCGTCCGGATTGATAAACCGGAAGTAAGACTACCGTCACGCAGGACAGGAGGCCCCGTGCATATCTCCACAATCCTTGATCGGATAACAGAGATAAGCCGCCATCCCGACCGCAACCGGCTCCTCGCCGAATTCTTCAGGAGCTAAACACTAGCAAAGAAACGGAGTATTCATACTAAATACGATAATAATATGTTTTTTCAATCAATGAACCAGATGATGAATTCCGGCGTGGATATCACGCTGGTCATCCGAAAGGCCGAAGACGGGCGCATGATGGTGTCTGTACTGCCTAAATCCAACACACTCAAGGACGTGGCGCAGAACAGCATCGTGCCTCTCACTCTAAACGGCACCCCGGAAGAACTCGATTCCGGATTTCTGCAAGTGGTATCCCGACCGATTCAGAAGGCTTCGGGACTGATAACCAACATGGCACAGTTCGAGGCACAGGCAGACAAGGCTGCCTCCAGCAAGGGTGCCAAGGCTAAGGAATCAAAGGAAGAGAAAGAGAAGCGCGAGAAGTATGAGAAGAATCTCAAGAAAGCGCAGGATTTTATCGCTGCCAAAAAGCACAGGGAGGCGGTAGATGCGCTTACAGAGGCACGCAAGTACGCCAAACCTAGCGATTTGGAGACAATCGACGGGCAGCTTGAGGAACAGAAAAAGCTAGCGGGACAGGGTGACCTTTTCGCAATGATGGAGGAACCGGAACAGGTCCAGCCGCAACAGACACAAGTTCCCCAACAAGCACAACAGCCCGCGGCGTCGCTGCAACAGCCGGCACAGCCTCAGACAATGCCGGAGCATGTGCCGCAGCCTGCCACCCAACCACAACCTATTCAGCAGGCGGTTCCGCAACAACAGCCTGGCATGCCACTGCCGGAGATGCCGCAGCGGAACGCACAGGGCGTCCAACAACCATATGCTAATCCCGGACAGGGATACGTGGGGCAATATGGACATCATCAACAACCGCAAGGATGGCCGCAACACGCACAGCCCAACGGCAGATATCCGCAATATGCGCAGCCTAATGGCGGCATGATGCCGCCGGAGGGTGGACGGCAGGGCGCATATCCTCGTGGCGGACAGCCACGGTATGCTCAGCACCCTATGCCATTCGAACATGACATGGCAGCCTGTGCACCAAGTCTGGCGGATCCTGACGACGCTCCACCTTACCGGCCAGAGGAATATGCGGATTATCCCGACTTTCCGGCATCAATGTTACAAGGAAATTATGTTCAACCTCATATGATGTAAGACTATGGCACTCGAAATCACAGGAATTAAACGCGTGTTCACATTCAAGAAAGGGACTGCAACAATAACGCTCGACGACCCCAACCCCTCTGACAGCCCGGAAATGGTGATGGGTTTCTATGCAAACACCTATCCGGAACTGACAACCGCGACCGTACATGGCCCGTCAATCACCCATGACACCGCGGTATACGAGTTCAAGACAACCATCGGTACGAAAGGATAGTTCCATGTTTAAAAAAGAAAAAGACAAAAAACAATGTGTACTCTTGGACGAACAGCAACTGGAACAGCTCGCAAAGCTGATAATAAGCCAAACCGAACGCGGATTCCGGTATGGAACGACCAGGAAAGAAATGATAACGGCGCCAAGCGGTACCGTTGTCATTTTCTGACAATTCCAATCCGTCCTATTGCACCAAAACATTTACTCGGAGGATGGAATAATGACCGATACGAGCTTATCACGCAGGAAAACTATGAATTCCTGCGTGATTCGTATTTGCGCTATGCGGAATTGATGGGCGTTCTGCCAAAGCATACGCCCGGAAAAACAATTGGAGAGGGAATAAATAATGCTTACAATGAAATGCTGGAATTGATAGGTGACAATCCAAAACTAAATATCGAGGATAATCATGGCCAGTTATATTTCAACTTATGGTCCTACCATAAGTGGGGGAGCTATGTCGTTTATTACTTCCCAGTGAAATTTATCGAGAATCTATGCCCTGTATTAAAACGAATTACTATATCATTTTTGAATGTTTTGATGAATAATAACGGCATCTCTACAATCATAGATGAATTTGATCTGGATACCGTACTGGATTGGATGTCCGGCGAAGATTGCCAGAATCGAGATGAAATAAAAAAGGCCGAGGAACTGGTATGCTCATACAGAGGAGGAAAGGCTTACAGATTACTTGAAACAGTCCGTACAAAATCCTATTACAAGAATGTCAGAGTCGCCATCAATCGATATATCCCAAGAAATGATTTTGAGATTTCACTCATTGACAGCATGAAAAATGGGATTGACTTTTTATATCCCGACAAAGGCATAATGTATTATGCTTACGATCCCTTTTTAGACGAGGATCGAGATTACCCTCCAATAACCCTTGATCGTCAGATCCGCATGGTATATGACATTGATGATCCTATAACAAACGGTCTATTGGATTATCTTAACTGTGAACAACAAGAAACATATGAGATAATACCGACGGCATGTAAGCCACTCTCGCCTAAGACGGATAGGCTATTTTCTATTCAGGATACCTATCCTGAACGCTTTTTTCAATGGGCAAGCAAATTTATAGACATAACATCATAAAATAATGGAAACAAATCAGACCACACGCAAACTGACATCATTGCTTTATCCGGCAGCAGCGCTCATTGCATACAAAACTAGATTAGAAGATAATAATTCTTTTTTTCTTGAGCTAAGAGCCATTGATGAAGAGGGAAACTTTAAAGAGGGATGTCCTGTGTCTTTTGAATTCATGAACGAACTGTTGAAAGGGTATTCAGAAAGGCACGCATCCATACCATATGGACGTATACCGGACAACCTACTGTTTAGTGACTGCCGTAAGGGTTCAGAACGGTATATTTGGTATAATCCACCATGTAGGCGTATGATGTTTTTTAGGGAAAATCTCGAAATTGAAAACACGGAATACAATATCCCTGGCGTTGTATACGATGCAGGGGAACATGGGATGAAGATATACGCATATAAAGATAATGAACTTTGCTTGGATACGACATTGTATGCCGCTCCTTTCTTCAATGTTACAGGTGCCGGTGTATGTCTCGGGCATGCAAAATTAGATAAACCCAAAGATCTCACATATTCACGGTTACTTGAATACTGGGAGAAAAAGTTCTGGCTTACGGAATTCTCTCACTTAGGCGGAAATGGGAATCCTACCAAATCGAATCTTGTGTTGGTAACAAAAGCAGCCAAAGATGCTCCATTCAATCTTGATGAACTCAAACCATTCAACAAACTCAAACTAAAGGATATTCTAAAATGAAACGCGTACATTATATTGACAATTACTTACTCAATCCGCAGCATCCCGTGACTGTCAATCTCATCGGTGTCGGAGGTACCGGCTCGCAAGTTCTTACCAACCTTGGGAGGCTTGATGCTACTTTAAGAGCGTTAAACCATCCCGGATTGTTTGTTACCGTTTATGATCCTGATATAGTTACGGAGTCTAATATAGGGCGTCAACTATTCTGTTCTTCTGACTTTGGTCTGAATAAGTCTCAATGCATTGTGACTAGATTAAACCATTTCTTTGGCAATGATTGGTGTGCCGTTCCTCAGATGTACCCAACAAATCTACGCAACATAACCAAAGACAATCTTGCCAATATTACCATTACATGTACCGATAATGTCAAATCACGCCTTGATATGTGGAAAGTATTAAAGGGAGTGCCGGATAGAGAATACAGGGATTATAGAGCGCCCCTATACTGGATGGACTTTGGCAACACACAGACTTCTGGTCAGGTTGTGCTTGGAACAGTACCTAAGAAAATAAAGCAGCCTAAGTCACAACAGTATAAGACTGTTGATACATTGAAAGTCATAACTCGTTACGTGAAATATGCCAGTGTCGAGGAAACGAATTCCGGTCCAAGTTGCTCTCTTGCGGAGGCTCTTGAAAAACAGGATCTGTATATTAACTCAACGCTGGCGCAACTCGGCTGCAACTTGTTATGGAAAATGTTCCGAAATGGAATGTTAGAACACCATGGAATTTATCTAAACCTCACCACAATGAAAGTAAATCCGATTTATGTTTAATCCTTATAATTATAAATGCTACCCCTGTTACAGCTAAACTATAGCAGGGGTTACATTTATATTATATATAATTCTAGTAAGTGAGTAATCAAATTTATTTATTGTAAAATTTCTTCTTGACTAATACGTTATATATGACAGATTCTAATACATACGATTATAGCAAGGAAGAAACAAATATCACTTACAGACGACGAACGTCTGCAACTGGAGGCCGGATACAAACATGGTTCCGACCACAGATTCCGTGTCCGCTGCCGGGCAATACTGTTAAAGGGCGAACGCCTTTCCAATGCGGAAGTCGCACAGAAACTGGATGTCTCTGTTCCGTCCGTATTCAATTGGACCAAACGATATGCCTCAGAAGGAATTTCAGGACTGAAGACAAAACCGGGCCAGGGTCGCAAGCCAATAATGGATTGCTCGGACGAGGCTTTGGTCAGAGATGCTGTATCACGGGAACGACAAAGCGTGAAATGCGCCAAGGAAGTATGGGAGAAGGCTTCCGGAAAGAGAGCAAGCGCCATTACCTTCAAACGTTTTTTAGAAGTTTTGGCGCAAGATATAAGCGTATCCCCAAACGCCCAAGGGCAACACCCTCGCCGCAACTCTATGCGATTAAGCGCGAGAAGTTGCAGGAACTTGAAAGTCTGAGCAATCAGGGACTTATTAATCTTTTCTTCGGAGATGAAAGCCATGTGTGCACACAAGGATATGTACCATATGGATGGCAGTTTCCCGGAGAGAATGTCTTTGTTCCGTCTATGAAATCCGCAAGACTCAATATTTTCGGCATGATCAGCCGGAGCAACATCTACCATGGATTCACCAGCCGTCAGAGTATAACGGCAGAGAATGTAGCCGAATTTATCGACAGCTTCTCCCTGACCATTACCCGGCCTACCTTCATCGTTCTTGATAATGCAAGCGTCCATACAGGAGGTCGGATGAAGGAATCGCTTGACAAATGGAGAGAACGTGGACTCTATATCTTCTTCCTGCCACCATACTCTCCACAATTGAATATAGCTGAAACTCTGTGGAGAATCCTCAAAACCAAATGGATCAAGCCATCCCATTATATTGACACTAATACGCTCTTCGATGCCACCCATGAAATACTGGATGGAATCGGAGATAGATATAGAGTCAATTATAGAGTGGCAGCTTGAATACATAAAATAATTTTGAACAGTTACTTATTATTACGCAATATCTATTTTGCATCAATTTGTGAGAGCGCGAAATTGTAGGCGCCGATTGAGATAGCTTTTGATGCTCCGATTTTTGTAACGGCTACTCCTGTTCGTTTCATCGGATCATAAGATACTGTTCTGTCAGTACCGGGGATGGGAAGTTCTCTTGAATCTCCTACGACAAATGTGGCAAATTCACCTTCATCATCGAGATTGAATACTCTCACAGGCAATCGTTTGATTTCATCGCCGGCGACCGTGTTGATTGTTGAACGCATCTCAGCGAGCAACGACGGGAGAATATACTTCATAGCGCCAGTAAGTCCACCTCCGACAGCAATCAAAGCATCGGATAGAAGGACGGCAGTTGCAAAGACATCTCCTGCTATTTCTCCGAATTTTGCGAAAGATTGTTTAGCAGCTTCGGCGTTACCTTCTTTTTCTCCTTCGGCAATAAGGAAGATATCGTAGGGCGTAAGTTCTCTGTCCGCATCATGGCTTAGAAGTCTATATTCCCTAACAACAGCGCGAATCGAGACGCCATCTTCGGCAATAATATTAGGTTTTAGCTTGTTGCGCAGGCAGAAAGCCTCAACACATGAGTTATCGCCACGGTTAAGCTGTCCATTAATAACCTGGCCTATGCCAAGTCCGGTGCCAAACGTAAAACCGATAAGGTTTTTATAGACCTTTTTCCCTCCAAGGTCGGATATGCGTTTGTTGATTTGTGGCAAAATCCCACCAGTAGCTTCCCCAAAAGCATAAAGGTCACCATCGTTATTGATATATACGGGGACTCCGAATTTTGCTTCAAGCATAGGGCCAAGAGCGACACCATTTCGGAAAGATGGGAAGTTCATAAGGAACCCTCCAATAATGCCGGAAGGGTAATCAGCCGGACCGGGAAAGGCGAAACTGATTGCGACAGGTTTTTCTTCAAGTAACTTGAAGATTCTCGTAAAGCCGTCGACTATCGTTTTTAGACAAAGATCTAAATCCGTTGCGTTAGACGGCAATGTGATTGGATCTACTATGAACTCGCAGCCTTTCATGGCACCGAATACAAGATTAGTACCGCCGGCATCAAGCGTGGCCACTATTCGGTTATCGAATCTGTACATGGTATTTATTTGATATATGAGGTGATTATTTTGCAGTTTCCGAGAATCTGGATTCGAGGCATGGATGCGGGTATCAAAGCAACCGCACCTTGGGGCAGAGATATGGATTCATTATTGGCATCAACGAGCTGTGCATCACCATCAATTGAAGCTATTATGGTGAACGAATCACGTTTGTCAAGATCCATACAGGCACTTTCTTTGACAGCCATTGCTGATGTTGTGAAATAGTTGCAATCTGCTATTATTTCCTCCTGGTTCTCAATCCATTTTATTCTTGATGGAGCAGCGCCATCGGTATCGGAAAAATCGATAGCATCTATTGATTCTTCCACATGGAGCTGACGGGCATTACCTTGAGCATCCCGGCGGTCATAGTCATATATACGGTATGTGATATCGGATGATTGCTGTATCTCAAGTACAAAGTTTCCCTTTCCGATACTATGAACGCGGCCTGCCGGAAGGAAGAATACATCACCTTTCTGAGGATGATACTTGCCGAGAGTGTCAACGATGGTGTTATCAGCTATACGGTTACGATATTCTTCTGCGGAGATTACCCTGTTGAAGCCTGAATACAGATAAGCGCCATCAGCCGGTGCGATGCTTACCCACATTTCTGTCTTGCCGGGGCAATGGTGCCGCTTGGCTGCAAGGGTATCATCTGGATGGACTTGTATGGACAAGTCATCGGCAGAATCAATCAGTTTTATCAGTAGCGGAAATTCCGTTCCATATCTTTTTAAAAGCCGTTCGCCGAGGATTTCTTTAGCATCTGTAAGCATTATCTCGTGAAGGTTTTTGCCCTTTAACGAACCTTCTGCAACCACTGATTCATGACCGGGGACACATGAAAGCTCCCAGCTTTCACCGATGTTTTCGCCTTGAGACGGCAGGCCTTTGTAAGAGGCTATCCGTTTGCCACCCCATAACACACTCTTGAATTGGGGTACAAATTTTAATATTGGTAACATTTTATATTGGTTTATATTCGACAAATGCTTCTATGGCCTCATAGTCAGCAAAACCTAATCTATGATACAGTGCAGCAGTAGCGCGATTACGTTCTTCGGCGCGTTGCCAAAACAATCGGCTATCATTGCCAAGGAAAGGTGCAAATTCCATCTGTGATGAATGTTTCAGAATGGCGTTTCTTTTACGCCTTAATTCTTCAGGACTAATTGGTACTGCCATTTGTATATTTTCGATATCCCATTCAGCCCAAGCTCCACGATACATCCATATACGACAGTCTTCAAGCCACCTGACATTGTTCTGTTTTGCCTCGTTGATTGCAGCTAGAACCACATCAGTGCATTTGCGGTGAGTGCCATGAGGGTCTGCGAGGTCACCCGCTACATAAATCTGATGTGGTTTGATTTTATCAAGGAGCTGACTAACGATTTCGACATCAGTTTTTCCCACAGGAAGTTTTTCAATTTTCCCGCTTTCATAGAAAGGTAGATCGAGGAAATGGATATTCGACTTGGGTATGCCATTGTAGGCACATGCGGTTCTTGCTTCGACTCGTCTGATTAAACCTTTTATGTTGAGAATATCGCGAGAGTCCAGGTCGCCGTCTTTTTTATGTGATATGAATTTTTTTACTTCCGCGTATTTTTGGGAGATGAAATCGTCATTATCGACTGAAAACATTCTCCTAAAACCATTGATAAAGTGCATATATCTGGTGACGTCCTCATCATTGACTGCTATGTTGCCAGAGGTCTCATATGCAATATGCAGGTCGTGTCCATGCTTCACGAGCCGGCTGATTGTGCCACCCATAGAAATTACATCATCATCCGGATGTGGAGAGAACACGATAATCCTTTTCGGGAAAGGAAAGGCTCTTTCGGGGCGATCGGTATCGTCAGCATTCGGTTTGCCTCCGGGCCATCCTGTAATGGTATGTTGAAGGTCGTTGAATACCCGGATGTTGACATCATAGGCTGAACCATAGATGTCGAGAAGTTGCGTCAGTGAGTAGTCTTGATAATCTTTGTCGGTCAACTTTAGTATCGACTTACCAGTTTTCTCCGACAACCATGTCAGAGCCGAGCGCAACAATCCCATATCCCAATCAATTTTGCCATTGAGCCAGGGATTTTCACCATGAACGGGCTCAATACGAATTTGTGCAGATAGATTCAGATTCATAATTTCTCGATGTCTTTGAAATAGCGATATGTACCGACCTTTAACTCATAAGTAGCCGCATCGTCGCAGACAATGAGACCATGCGGATGCGTCTGCAATGCACTGATAGGCCATGCCTGAGATATAGCACCCTCTACAGCTTCCTTAAGAGCTGTGGCCTTCCCATGTCCATTAGCGAGAATCAGCACTTCCTTGGCATTAAGAACTGTAGCTATTCCGACTGTCAAAGCCGTTTCCGGCACCAATTGGGGATTATTCTCAAAAAATCTGGCATTTGCCAACCTCGTATCTTGTGTTAGTGTCTTGATTCGTGTTTTTGATTTAAATGAGGAATACGGTTCATTGAAGGCTATGTGTCCATCAGAACCAATCCCACCTATAAAAAGATCAATGCCCCCGTAGGAGTCAATCTTTTCCTCATATCTTCGACATTCAGCTTCCAAATCCGGAGCATTTCCATTAAGAATGTTTATATTCGATGCCGGGCAGTCAATATGACTGAAAAGATTACGACTCATGAATGAGTGGTAACTTTCAGGATGATCTTCAGGAATGCCTACATATTCGTCCATATTGAATGTCACGACATTCTTGAAACTTACACGTCGCTCTTTATAAGCTTTTACCAGACATTCATACATGCCTATAGGTGTAGATCCCGTAGGAAGTCCGAGAACAAAAGGTTTTTCTTGCGTTGGATTGGCTAAAATAATTCGGTCGATTATCAAGTCGGCCGCAAAGGATGACATTTCTTGATAATCAGGTTTTATAATTAGTCGCATAAAATATATTGTTTTATAGAAATGTAGAAATGTAGAATTTGTGAGTTTACCAAATCACTATGACTGATTCGATATCCGAGTTCCTTTTCCCCGGATTTAATTCTGTCCAGATTTGATATCTGTTTTTCGATAACAAGAGTCTCATTATCGTAATAATCCGTATTAAGAGTTATTGTAATCTTATCAAATGCAGGTGTAGTGAGCGTATATTCGGGAACCCCCGGAATGTCAGGATATAGACCCATCATTGAGAATACAACCCATGCCGACATTGTGCCAGTGTCGTCGTTGCCAGGTATCCCGTCTGCTTTGGCGGTAAAATGCTTTGCCAAAAGCTCACTGACAATCTTTGATGTACGCCATTCTTCGCCTTTGAATCGGGAAAAAAGATAAGGATAAGCTATGTCAGGCTCATTTGCCGGGTCGTAAAGGCTATCGTCAAACACTGTCTGCAACTTGTTGATGAACTTGCGCTTGCCACCCATGACTTTCACAAGACCATCTATATCATGAGGCACATAGAATGTATAGTTCCATGCGCTGCCTTCATGGAAGCCGGGAACAGGCTCGAAATTCTCGCCCAGACGCGGATTGAACGGCGACAGGAAGCTGCCGTCGGCATTGAGCGGCCGCAGAGTTCCGCTTTCTGTCGAATAATATTGACGCCATCCCGATGCTCTTTTACCCAGCTCTTTGGCAAAACCGGCATCGCCGCGACTTTCGGCAAGCCAGGCAAGCGCATTATCTGCGACATAATATTCGAGGGCGTGACTAACCGAATTGTCACCGGAATTATCCCCTGCATAATAGCCCAGCGGGATATAGCCTTTCTCAAGATAAGGGTCTATATCGGGACGCATAAGATTATCCTTACCCGGAGTTGTTGCTGATTTCTTCATGGCCGCATAGGCTGACTCCATATCAAAATCTGTCAGACCTTTGCGCCATGTGTCGATAATCACAGGGATTGCCGGGTCTCCCTCCATAGTAAAAGTCTCGCGTCCGAACAACTCCCATTTGGGCAACCAACCCCACTCCTTGTACATATCGACCATTGAACGAACCATGTCGATTTGTTTTTCCGGATATATCAGCGTCATCAGCTGGTGAAGATTTCGGTATGTATCCCAAAGTGAGAATACCGTATAACGGTTGTGGGGAGTTGTCAGAATTTCGTTACTCTCCATCGCCGGGTATTGGCCGTTGACATCCTGAAGAATACTCGGATGTATAAGAGTGTGATATAGCGCTGTATAAAACACTGTTTTCTGGTCATCGGTTCCACCCTCAACCATTACACGGCGGAGATGATCATTCCATTGCTTTCTCGCAGATGAATGAATGTCATCAAAGCTGACTCCGGCAGGCTGTTCGGTGTTAAGATTGAGCATGGCATTTTCTTCACTGACGAAAGATACACCTACCGACACTTCGATGACCTCTTCGGATTCGGTGTCGTAAGAATACCATACGCCGATATCGTCGCCGGACATTGTTTTCCCGAAATCCGGATATATCTTATATTTCGCATCATCTACATCCCATTCGGCTTCGACGCCTTTCTTCGGACGCTGAAACTTCCAGAAGCCTTGATCTGACGGTTTCTTGCTCACTCGCATGGCAAAGTATAATGGGAACACCGCATTGGGATTATAGCAGAATGTGCCCATCAGCTTACACCCGGCAATTTCAGTATCTGAGATACGATGAACCGTAGCACCGCTTTCGTTGGTAAGACCTTCGCCAAGGTTAAGAAGAATGTTTCCCTTACCTTTAGGAAATATGAAACGGATTCGACCGGTACGGGCAGTCGCTGTCGCTTCAGCTCTGATGCCATACTTATTCAGCTTAAGACCATATAATCCGGGAGAGGCATGTTCATCAGAGTAAGTTGTGCCGTAATTATGATAGTCTACATCGAGGTCTCCAGTAGTTGCCATCACCAAGAGCGAACTTAACTCCGGGCAACCTACACCGCTGAGATTTACATGTGAGAAACCGGTGAAATAGGAATTGATGTTGTCGTAAGGAGCAGACCACCAGCGATTATCTTTATCATAGCGGTTGATATCCGAACCCATTACGTTAAACGGGGCTACAGACATCAGTCCGTTAGGCGTTACCGCCCCCGGATTGGTAGTTCCAAAATTAGTGGTGCCAATAAATGGATTCACCCAATCTACCGGATCTTTTGCATTTAGACTGAACCAGACAAAGCAGACAGACACCCCTAACGACAACAACTTTTTCATAATGAATTATGCTTTATGAATTCGATTATTTCTGAGAGGTGCCCGAACGCCATGCAGACAGTTGTATCAGCAGCACCATAGTAAACTGCCACGCGGTCGCCGTCGGTGAGTGCAGCACAAGGGAACACCACATTGGGAACATCGCCGGCAAGTTCGTAGGGTGCGGCAGGCGCCAGAAGATATGGTTTTGTACGATACAGCACACGAGAAGGATTCTCGCGGTCGAGCAGCACGGCTCCCATTGAATACCTGAAACCGTTGCAGGTATTGATTACTCCGTGGAAGAACATGAGCCAGCCTTCATCCGTAAGAATAGGAACCGAGCCGGCGCCAACTTTTGTACACTGCCATGCGCTTTGGTCGAAAGGAGCCGGACTCATCACATGACGATGTTCTCCCCAGAATTTCATGTCGGGACTGTAGCTCAACCAGATGTCGCCGAAAGGAGTATGCCCGTTATCGCTTGGCCGGCTCAGCATGGCATATTTGCCATTTATTTTTTCAGGGAACAGCACACCGTTGCGGTTGAACGGAAGAAACGCATTCTCGCACTGGAAAAATTCTTGGAAGTCAAAGGTGTAACCGATGCCGATTGTGGGGCCGTGGTAACCGTTGCACCACGTAATCCAGTATCTGTCGCCGATGAACGCTACTCGCGGGTCATATTTATAGTCCGAATCTATCATGTCAGTATTGCCAGCCTTGAACACGATAGGCTCATGATTGATTTCCCAGTTTACACCATCGGTACTGAATCCGGCGAATATATTCATCTGGACAGCTTTGTTGTCGCAGCGGAATACGCCTGCGAATCCGTCGCCGAACGGAACGACGGCACTGTTAAAGATACTGTTGGAAGTCGGTATCTGATATCTGTTAATTATCGGGTTACGGCTGAAACGCCACATTACATCCGTACAACCGGCAGGACGCTCCTCCCACGGAATATTATTAAGATTCTGATTCATTATATCTTTATTTTGAAATGTGAATACTCATGCAACACCTTCACTCTCAGTCAAGGCTTCATTCAAACTACCTTCTATCTTACCTTTATCGTTATCATATGTGAATGGAATAAATCGGGTTATTGTAAGCGGAATGAATATCATAATCAGCACAAGAGTAAAGAAATGGCTGAAGCCGCCGACTTCATCACACAACCACCCGCTGAACATACCCGGAAGCATCACGCCCAGATTCATAATTCCCGAAGCAAAGGCATAATGTGCCATCTGATGCTTTCCCGGAGCGACCTGTTGCATCATGAACAAAGTCAATCCGACAAATCCAAAGCCATATCCAAAATACTCCAGGATTATACCGGATGCGATAAGCCATTCGGTAGAAGGTTGGTATAGCGCAAAATATGTATAGACTGCGAAAGGCAGATTAAAAACAAGGGCCAACGAGAACAAGGTCCTCTTCAATCCGAAACGTGAAATGTAATAGCCGCCGAGTATCGAACCTATGACAAAAGCAGCTGCGCCGAAAGTTCCGTAGTATAAACCAATCGCCTTATCAGAAAGGCCGAGACCTCCTTCTGCAATACTCGTTTTAAGAAATATGGGGACGATCTTCATTACAAACCCTTCGGCAAAACGGTACAGAATTATAAAAGCGATGTAATACCAGATATGGCGCTTGGTAAAAAAGTCTTTTATTACTTCTTTTAAGTCGGTTGCCACTTGCTTAACAGAGATATTGCTATCGGAATGACATTCATTCATCGGTATCATACAGGCATTGTACATCGAGAGTACAACCATCAGAATCGCGACAGTGCCGAGAACAGTCATCCACGCGCCTTTTGCGCCTATACCAAGTTCTCCCAATGTACCTGCAAGCCAAACCAACAAGCCTGTACCGACAATTTTGGCTATATTGTAAAAGGCACCTTGCCAACCAATATATTTCGACTGTTGGGAATTATCCAATTCGCTCATATACACGCCATCACCTGCTATATCATGTGTTGCGCCACTAAAAGCGATTAATGCCAGTCCGCAAATCGATGCCATGAAAAAATCGGATAAAGTAAGACAAAGAGCCACTATGCCGAACATTATGCCGGTAAACAATTCCGTCGTCACGACATAGAATTTCTTGGTCTTGTAGATTTCCATGAACGGACTCCATAACGGCTTCAATGTCCAGGGCAACATAATCAATGATGTCCAGAAAGTGATGGCTGCATTGGATATCTCAAGACCCTTATACATCAGTACGACCACCATATTCAAGACTACAAACGGCAATCCGGCAGCAAAATAAACCGAGGGTACCCAGGCAATCGGGCTATTACTTAATTTCATCACAAGAGAAGGAATAGGGATAAGAGTCCTTGTTTATCTGTTTTGACATATTCGGCGCCGAGACCATGTCAAAATCAATCTGTCCGCCGTCAAGAAGCATACCATGAGTGATATAGTTCCGGTTATAATCAGTCCCGTTCACCATGAGACCGGCGATGTAAGGAGTATCGTTAGTATTATTATCGGCATTGAGGATAAGCGAACGGCCGTTTTCAAATTTCAAAACAGCCTTTCGGAACAACGGGCTTCCCAAAGCATATTGGTCGGATGCAGGTGTCACGGGATAGAATCCCAAAGCGGAAACACGTACCACGCCGAAGTCTGTCCGTTATCCTCATCACCGCAATATCCGTCGGGAGTCGCAGAGTACATCCTGTCCATCACCTCGCGGACATGATACTGCGTTTTCCATGGCTGGTCAGTCCAGTCATAAAGATAAATCATGTGCTGTATCGGCTGATTGCCATGTGCATAATTGCCCATGTTCATCACGGTCATTTCGCGTATTTCATGAATAGGGAAACCATAATAGCTGTCATCATATACGGGAGGAACGGAAAACACTGAGTCAAGCATCGCTACAAACCGCTTTTCACCACCCATCAGTTGCTTGAGACCTTCGGGATCGTGGAAAACCGACCATGTATAGTGCCACGCATTGCCCTCTGTAAAGGCATCACCCCATTTCAAAGGCGAAAACGGTTCGGCAAAGGAGCCGTCGGCATTGCGCCCCCGCATCAACGAATACTCTTTGTCAAAGAGATTCTGATAATTCATAGCGCGACGGGCATATACTTCCAACTCGGCTTCGGGTTTGCCTAATGATTTACCAAGCTGATAAATACACCAGTCATCATAGGCATATTCCAAAGTCCGTGCAGCGTTTTCGTTTATATCCACATCATACGGCACATAGCCGAGGGTATTGTAATATTCATGCCCGATTCGACCTGTGGACTTCACTTGAGGATGAACATTATTTGCGCCATGTACCAGTCCTTTCCACAGGGTTTCCGGATCGGATACCTTTATTCCTTTTATCCAGGCATCTGCAAGAACCGAAGCTGAATTGTTGCCGACCATACATTCACGGTGGCCCGGACTGCACCATTCCGGAAAGAAGCCGCTTTCGCGGTAAGCATTGAGAAACCCTTCCTGCATCTCAAGACTCACCGACGGATAGAACAGATTGAGCAATGGGAAAAGACTGCGGAAAGTATCCCATACTCCCGTATCTGTGTACATGTATCCATTTAATACTTCTCCGTTATATGGGCTGTAATGAACCGGAGTCCCCGAAGAATCTATCTCATAAAATTTCCGGGGGAACAGAGTTGAACGATACAGACACGAATAAAACTTGCGTTTGTTATCCAGATTCTCATCTTCAATAGCTATACGGCCTAATACATCATTCCACGCATCACGGCCTTCTGCCACCAGATTATCAAAATCTTTGCCTTGCGCCTCTTTAAGATTGAATAATGCCTGATCTGGTGAGATGAATGATGATGCCGCAATAGCACTGACGGTTTCGCCTCGATGTGTTTTGAATCCTACTATCGCAATGGAATCCATATTCTCGGCGTATTCAATCGGCCGATCAAACTCAACAACGAAATAATTAGCAAAGTTATCGGGAACGCCGCCATGATTATGCGTCGATATACCTGTTATGCGGTTATTGTCAATCTTTATATCCTTGCCATTTCGATATGCGTCGATAACAAAGTAATTCATACCGTCAGGCACTGTAAAGCGGAATGAGGCAGCTCGTTCGGTGGGTGTCAATTCTACTTTAACATCGTAGTCGGCAAGATATACCGAGTAATACTGTGGATTACACTCTTCACCTTTATGCGAGAACCAGCTGCGACGCTCATCTTCACCGGACACCTTTTTATTGCCTGTCGGCATGATGGAGAAACAGCCATAATCGTTTATCCACGGACTTGGCTGATGCGTCTGCTTAAATCCGCAAATCGTATGCGCATCATAGGAGTATTGCCATCCGTCGCCATTTTTACCAGTCTGAGGTGTCCAGAAGTTCATTCCCCACGGTCGGGCTATCGCAGGATATGTATTGCCGGCTGATAATTCAAAACTCGATTGGGTTCCCATCAACGGATTGACATATTGCGTATAGTCGTGTACAGCACAATATCCCGTGATTGATATAATCAGAGAGCAGATAGATATGATTGGTCGTTTCATATTATTTATTGAATTTGTGGTCGGGTGGAAGTCATTTCATATTCGAATACGGCGCCATTTTGTATGTCGCTATGACTAAAGAATGGTTCTGTCAATTGCTTGCCATTAAGCTTGACTGACTTGATATATTTGTTCTCTTTTGAAAAATTCTTAACTTCAATGAAAATTGAACTGCCATTGGGAAGATGTATCAATGCTTTAGGGAACCACGGTCTTCCGATGGAATACACCGGTTTTCCGGGGCATACCTGATAGAAGCCCAAGGCATTAAGTATATACCAGGCTGACATTTGCCCGCAGTCTTCGTTTCCCGACAATCCATCAATATCGTTGCGATATTGCTCTTTCAAAACCTTGTCTACCAGTTCCTGTGTCTGCCATGGACGGCCTGCATAGTTGTAGAGATGGATTATATGGTGTGACGGCTCGTTGCCATGCGCATACTGCCCGATTAAGCCCGAAATATCTGCTGAAACGAGTTCGCCTTCTAACGTAGAATCTGCCGTAAACAGCGAATCGAGCTTTTCCGCGAACTTATCACGGCCGCCCATGAGGTCAATCAGTCCGTCAACGTCATGCGGGACGAACCATGTCCACTGCCATGCAGTGCCTTCGCAATAGTCATCCTCGCGATGATTTGAAGAACGTGGATTGAATGGTTCATGCCATCTGCCGGACTCGTCTTTCCCACGCATAAACCGGGTTGCAGGATCAAAATACTGCTTGTAGGCCAATCCTTTGATTTTGTAGCTTTCTGCGGTCAGACTGTCGCCGACTGCATTTGCCAGTTGTGAGATACACCAGTCATCATAGGCATATTCGAGCCCTTTTGCTACTGATTCATACTCCTTATCCCAAGGGATGAAGCCTAAAGAGTTCTTATACTCTTTCGATTCAGGCATCAAGGCGACCTTTACAAGTTCAGGTGTAACGATACCGGTGGTGTCCCACACCGATGTGCGCAATCCGGCCTTGAGAGCCTTATTGACATCAAAATCGGCAATGCCCTTGTTGACGGCATCAGCCATTAGAGATACGGCATGGTAGCCGGTCATTGTGGCTGTATAATTCCCGGCAAGTTCCCACATCGGCAGGAGACCACCTTCTTCATGCTTGAGCAGCAAGGAATTGATAAAATCGTTATTGAGTTTGGGATCAATGATTGTGAGCAAGGGGTGAAGCGCACGGTGTGTGTCCCAAAGCGAGAATACAGTATATACAGGCTTGTCGGGATTGCCTTGGTGCGTCTTCCTGTCCATGCCGAGGTAGCGGCCGTCAACATCCATAAACAGGTTGGGGCTTATGGCGGCATGATACATCGCTGTATAGAAAATAGTCTTGTCGATATCGTTGTCAGTATCTACTTCAATGGTCGAGAGATAGTTGTTCCATTTGTCATGGGCCTCGCTCTTGACTTTATCAAAATCCCATGCAGGTATTTCTGCCAAAACATTCTTCTTGGCACCGTCCCAATCCACAGCTGAGATACCGACTTTGACAAACAATTCTCCATTGTCGGCTACATCATTAAATTTAAGCAACGCTTTGCAACGAACGAAATCGTGCCCTTTGCTGTCGATGATTGTGTCGTTTATAATTTTGCAAGTGAATGGTTTCGAGAACTGCGCATACATCGAGAGCTGTTGGTCAAACGCCCAATATTTGGTCATTTTGTATGCCCGGACAGCACTGTCGCCCAACACTTCAATCTTCATATCCAAATTTGTCTGATTCTGAATGGAGTAATCCAAGTCAAGAATCATACCAGCATCTTTCCCTTTGGTATATGTAAATCTATATAATGCAGCACGCTCGGTGGCAGTCACCTCTGTCTTTATCCCGTATCGCTTCAGAAACGTCGAGTAGTAACCGGGCGTGGCGGTTTCATCTGCATGCGAAAAGGATGATGCAAAGGGGCGGTTTTGCACAGTGTCTATTTGATTGTCAATAATTTGATTGCCGCAGATGGGCATAAGCAGGAAGTCGCCGTAATCGGCGCATCCCGTACCGCTCAAGTGGGTTTGAGTGAACCCGTTAAGTATTGAATCACTATAATGATAACCCGAACAAGCATCCCAACCGTCAATTCTGGTGTCGGGACTTGGCTGGATCATGCCATGTGGCACAACAGCTCCGGGAAAAGTGTGACCGTGGCCCCCTGTTCCGATAAATGGGTTTACATACGCCGTATAATCCGTTTTATTTCCTGCTGTCACGCAAGCTCCAAGAGCGAACGCACAGCCCAATATCGCGAGTATATTTTTCATGGTTTTATCGTTCTGCCATTTACTATATCTGAATGCTTTATTTTTCTGGAAGAATTGTTGCTTAAATCCTTTCTGCACACGTTGAATGTATTACCATTATCGAGATGAATCTTTGCAGATTCAAACAACGGGCAACCAATTTCATATTCCCCCGATACAGGGTCAAGGGGATAGAAACCAAGTGAACTGAGAACATACCATGCCGACATCTGTCCGCAGTCCTCGTTACCGCATAATCCATCCGGTGCGTTTTTATAAAGGGTTGTCATTATTTGCCGAAGATATTCTCGTCCTTTTTCCGGATGATCCGTGTAATTGTAGAGATACGCGACATGATGCGACGGTTCATTGCCATGAGCATACTGTCCTATCATACCGGTACTGAACAGCGGGAGTGATGCGCTGTCGGCTTTCTCGCTGAAAAAGAGGTCTAACTTTTTCTCCAAAGCCTTTTTGCCACCGAGCAATTTGATAAGACCGGGAATATCATGCTGCACAGACCAAAGATACTGCCATGCGTTGCTCTCGCATATATCCTCGGTATATTGCTGCGGGTCAAACGTATCGGTGAAAGAACCGTCACTCCGCTTCGGCTGCATGAAACCGGTCTCCGGATTGTACACGTTTAGATAGTTTTGTGCCCGTTGGCTGAATTCTCTGTAAACAGAATCATTCCCAACATACTTTGCCAACCGCGCAATGCATGCATCATCATAGGCATACTCCAGCGTTTTTGACAATGACCAGACGGAATCTTTGTCACACGGTACATAACCAAGTTGCCTGTATTCTCCGATTGAGCGATAATCGTCTTTACGGGCCGTCCTGATACATTCTCCCAAAGCCGCTTCCGCATCAATACCAGGTAGCTTTTTAAGAATAGCATCTACGATAATAGGAACAGAGTGATAGCCAATCATCATATCTGTCTCTGATGCCCACATGTTCCATACAGGCAGACGTCCGTTCTGAATGCCGAAATCTATGAGAGACTGAGCCATATCGGCAGCCGCTGCAGGCTCTAATATTGTATATAGAGGATGTGCAGCCCTGTAAGTATCCCATGTCGAAAATGTGCTGTAATGCTTATGCCCCTCGGCACATTGATGTACGACTCCATCCGGTCCGCGATAACGACCGTCTACGTCACTGAATACGACCGGGGCCAATAGGCTGTGATACAATGCGGTATAAAATACGGTTTTTTCATTAATGTCCCCAGTGGATATCTCTATCTTCTTCAGAGCCTTATTCCAGGCAGACTTCGCATCGGCAAGATAGCGTTCGAAGCTGTCATGCGGAGCTTCCGCCACAATATTACTGTGCGCGCCACGTGCATCTGTTCCTGAAATTGCTGTCACGATGACCAGTTTCTCACCGGGTTGTGTATCAAATGAGAATGTAACTACATGACCGACGACAGTATCAATCTCAACCCTGTCGAACGGTTTGGAAAATCTTGTCTCAAACCATACTTTTTGATCCCGTGCCCAGCCGTCGCTGAAGCGCGAACCTCTGACTGTCACAGAATCAATTATTTCGACATCAGTCGCTTTTGTGGCGTCCCAGTTAGTAGCTTTGGCAAGGTTGAGTATGACTTTGCCTTCTTTACCGGGCCAGGTGTATTGCTGGATTCCGCAATGTTCAGTTGCCGTAAGTTCTACATCAATGTCATAGTCGGCTAACGTCACCTTATAATAACCGGCACAGGCTGATTCGGAGTCGTGATAGAATTTCGAGTGCACGCCTAACGGTTTATCGGCTATCTTTACAGGTTCTACCACCGGCATAAATGAGATGTCGTAAAGATCACCGGCACCAGTTCCACTGAGATGCGTGTGGCTGAAACCTGCTATTGTACTGTCTGGATAAAAATAACCGGCAATTCTGTCCCAGCCGGGCAATCCGTTATCAGGACTTAATTGCACCAATCCATGTGGCATTTGCACACCTGGATATGTATTGCCAGTGTAATCTGTCCCTATAAAAGGATTGACATACTTTGTGAAATCTTCGATTTCTGCAGCTTGTGAACTAAACAACGTTGCAGAGTACATTCCCACATATAAGAATAGATTAATAATGTATCTGTGTTTAATTATCATTTAGATTGGTTTATTTAAGGCTTGATGAAACATCCTTTTATGGTAATAGCACCTGTAACTACATTTTTACTTATCCTAACCTAATTTTCTGAACTATTTCTTCAGGAATATTTGGTTGCGCCAAATAAAACACGTACCTTTGCGGACAAATTTATAGTTGAAGCGTAAATTTGTCCAAAACGTATTTAGATGTCACTTCTAATGGAATATATCAATCGTGCTTTGGGTACGACATTGCAGGTAACCCATGAGATTTTCTCCGTTGTCACCTTAACAGGCCCTCGACAATCAGGAAAAACTACCTTATGCCGTCATCTGTATCCAGATATGCCATATATCAATTTTGAAAATGTGCAGACCGGTCTCTTGTTTAATGACAATCCGGTAGGGTTTATTGATAGTTTCAGTAATGGAGCTATAATAGATGAGGCTCAAATAGAGCCGACTGTATTCAGAGCATTGCAAACCGTCGTAGATGAAGACAGACATGTTGGACGTCGAAGGAAGTTCATTATTACAGGAAGCAGTAATTTTTCGATAATGGCCAATAGTTCCGAATCTATGGCGGGTCGGACTGCACCACTGACACTATTACCTCTTTCTGTGAATGAGATTTTACAGAATCGTAAGTATGACATTTCTACGAATGAATTAATGTATCTTGGTGGCTATCCACAGATATGGACTTCTCCGATCAAGGCCGCTGAAATAATATTACAGAGCTACATTGATACCTATGTTGAGCGCGATTTGCGTCAATTGATGAATATTAAGGATCTAAACAAGTTCATAAAATTTCTTGGACTATGTGCCGGTCGTGTAGGTACTGAATTAAACCGCTCGTCACTCGCTGTTGAAACAGGCGTTACTGTCGCAACAATTGATTCATGGTTGAGTGTTTTGGAGGCCTCCTATGTTATATGGATGCTGCCACCGTGGAGTACCAACATAAACAAGCGTCTGACTAAATCATCAAAATTATACTTCTGTGATACGGGGTTACTATGTTATTTGCTCGGAATAAAGGAGGCGAAGCAATTGGATAATTATCCTTTGCGAGGAGCCATCTTTGAAAACATGGTAGTAAACAATTTCCTTAAAGCCGCTTATAATGCCGGTAAAAAACCTCGTTTGAGCTTTTTCAGGGATAAAACCGGAAGGGAAATAGACTTAATCGTGGAGAATACAGATGGTATCAGTGCTTTTGAAATTAAAGCGTCCTCCGGATTCAATCCTGATTATTACAAGCATATTCGGTACTTTGAGAAAACTTTCCCTCAAAAAGTGCTTTATGCTACAATAATATATGATGGCGAAACAACAAGTGAAGTACCCACATCCGGATTATACAATTTTAGAGATTTCAAACTATACGAAAGGCCTTTATTTTTCGTATAATATGAAATAATAGAATTAGAATCTTTAACATCCATACATTGAATTCATATTACGACATAGAAGCGCAATTTGAAAAACTATTCGACGATAATTATCGCCGTCTGATTTTTCATGCTCTCCGATTTGTAGATAGTCAGGAAGAAGCAGAAGATATTGTCTCTGACGTATTCTATGAGTTATGGAAGAAAATTGATTGTCTTGATCTAAACTCGGGTATTACCTCCTATTTATATAGGGCAGTATCAACAAGAGCGCTTAATGTCATTCGGCATAAAAATGTAGCAGCAGTACGGATTGAATTATTGGAATCAATCAATGAGCGTCGTATGGAATTTGTTGCAGAAGAAGACACTCAAAGAGAAGTAGAGAGTGTTGAAATCGGACAAAAAATGCGTCATGCCATCGATGAATTGCCAGATCGTTGCCGCCAAGTTTTTATATTGAGCTATATCAATGGGCTCAAGAGTAAAGATATAGCGGATGCTATGAATATTTCAGTAAGGACTGTGGATGCTCAAATTTATAAAGCACTCCATTTTCTTCGCGACAAATTGAGATATCTGTTGGTTTTGATTGTCATTTTTCTCGACTATTTCAATAAGTGATTTTCAGAACATAGTTGTTTAATGAAATAATGGTACAACGCATGACACAAATTTCTGAGGAATTAATGATGAAATTTATTACCAATCGATGCTCTAATGAGGAACTTCGAATGGTGCAACAATGGATAGACGAATCTGAGGATAATGCCCGGCAGATATTTGAACTAGAACGAATCGCTATGCTTGCTGAAAGTCTTAAAACCGACAAGCATCAGTATGATCGTGTTTGGAATTCTATAAATGACAAAATATCAGAAGATAAACTACGACATAATAGATTGAGACGTATACGAATTTTACGTTGGAGCGCTGCTGCGGCTGTATTTATTGGAATCTTGCTGGGGAGCATATTCATCTTACGCCAACCTAAAGTGGAAATGATTGAACTGACTGCCGACAATGGAACCATGACTATTACATTACCGGATAGTACAAAGGTTTGGCTAAACCGATATGCTTCGATAACATATCCGAAGGCATTTGCAGATGACCGTAGAATTGTATCGATTTCCGGTGAAGCGTATTTCGAAGTTACACATGATACTTCTCGCCCTTTTACAGTAGACGGCAAATGGCTTAATGTCACAGTTCTTGGGACCAAATTTAACTTCAATAGTTCTGAAGATAAAGAAAACACAGTAAGCCTTCTGGAGGGTAAAATTGAGGTGACTCCTGGCAAAAATAAGGACGGAGTAGTTCTTTCTCCTGGCCAAAAAGTTCAATTTAATCCTCAAAATGGTCGGATGTCAATCTCCCAAGTTAATACTGCCCTTGATGCCGTATGGCATAACAGATTAATTCGTTTCCATAATGCTACGATTGCGGAAATTGCTGCTGATTTAGAAGAATTATACAGTGTCGAAATTACAATTAGAAATTCAGTTGACAATAGTCGTACATATTCTGGATCTACTGTATACTACCAATCAGTAGATTCCACTCTGGAAGCATTAAGTGAAACTATTCCATTTGACTTTTCATACCATGGTTACGGCATTATAATCAGTGATAAAAAATAGTTTTTATGAGGAGATATTTCGTTGCAGTCTTGTTGATTATGTCTGTTTTTCATTGTCATTCTTTGACTTTGAAAGACACTCAAGCATTAATCAATCAAGGACGAAATTATCTTATAGACGGGGCGGAATATACTGATAGTGCTCAGATGTGCTTCTCCAAAGTGTTAAATAGTTATCATGAGGGGTTGACTGAAGAGCAGATGTATCATTGTGCTGTAGCTGCTGTAAACCTAAGCAGTATGTATTTTCATTATGTCGGAGATTACAAATCAGCCTATGAAGCACTTGTAAAAGCATCAGAAATTAGCGAAAATATAAATCGCCCGCTTATTGCGGCTCAAATAGCCCTGAATTTTGCCAATATCTATGCTATTTTTTCACAACAGGTTGAATCTCCAGAATTTAATGAATTGAGTATTGACGAATATCATAAAGCCTTTCGATTAGCATCCGAAAATGAGTCATGGTTACAAACCATCGTGACTTTCTGTAACTTTACATCTGAAGTACAAAAGCCCGGATACGTACGGCAGTTCACAGATGAGATAAAAAATTTCGGCACATTACCAATCTCACCCGATAATCCTGATTTCAGTTATGCGAAGATAAGGCAGAAATCCACTTTAGCCCTCCTTGACGGAGATACCATTACAGCCATCAATTATCTGAAAACCCAACTTGGTTCCAGTTATGATACGCCAAATAGAGTTATATATACTCACCAGGATCTTCGTTCGATATCATATCTTTATTACCAGACACATCGTCTTGATTCCGCGCTATATTATTCAAACGAGCTATTGAAGTTCGGAGACAAAGAGAATGATTTGGAAGCTGTCAGCGATGCTTATCGTCTGATGGAACGAATTTATCAGCAAAACGGTGATTTCGATGCTGCTCGTATGATGCATGCCAAATTTTTGGTTAGTCAGGATTCCATTCTAAATTTTCAGAACCTTGGAACGATTGACAATTTAAAATTTATCAATGATCTTGCTGCAGAGCGACAAAAGACATCAATTCTACTTGCCGAATCAGATAGACAAAAGAAGTTGCGTGAGCTCATAATATTTTTTTCAGGATTATTGTTGGCTATCACAATTCCATTACTTATTATAATAGTTAATCGGCATCGCCGTCTCCAGGCCAGTTATCAGGACCTATATAATCAGAGACAACAAATCATAGAGCAAGAAGATAGAAACCGTAAATTTAGAAAAGAACATTTTGAAGCAGGAATAATAGATGAAAGCGGGGTTGAATGCAATCCTGACGCATTAATGGTATTGAGTATTCTGGATAAATCAGATGAGGTGTTTGAGCCGGATTTTTCACTTGAAAGATTATCGGAACTCACACATATCCGTCCTCGGACTCTTTCCATGATATTGAATGAACAGCTTCATACTACGTTCCGAGATCTGATTAACCAATATCGTGTCCGTGAAGCTTGTAAAAAATTAAGTGATATTGCTAATTATGGGCAATACACTATTGAGGCCATATCGCAAAGTGTAGGTTATAAATCTCGAACCTCATTAATTACTGCCTTCAAAAAGGAAACTGGGTTGACCCCTTCAGAATATCAACGGATAGCTCGCAACAAAAACATTTGATCAAATACTCGCATCTTTGTTCAAACTCCAGCAAATAGCTGGAGTTTCGTTTTTTATAGATGTACAAACGCACGAACTTGAACGACTGTTTGCCTTAATTCCTTTGTCGATTGTCGCATAGTGCAGAATTTTGCAATTAGAAAAATTTCATATTTTTTTTCTAAAAAAATGCAGGATAATGTAGGTAGTTCCTTTCCCACGCGGGTTATAATGACATCTGCAGTATGGAAATGTATTGCACCATGAAAAGACTCATACAAAAGACCAATCATATAATAAATCTTTAAAATGATCAAGAAAACATTATCTTCTTGGCCGAGAAGATTGATGACCGGAACCTTACTTGCTATGTCCATGATAGCCAGTGCCGGGATTAATCTTACAACCAGTGCCGACACAAAACTAAGTGAGGTAATCAGCGTGATCAAGTCGCAATCTGACTACCAGTTCTTCTACGATGACGCAATGGCATCGCACAAAGTCAAAGCGGTATCTTTTAAAGATGCCGACCTAAAAGCAGTCCTTGATAAAATACTTGCAGGGACAGGCATCAGCTATTCTATTAAAGATAATATCATTTATCTTAAACAGAATCCCCAGCCCCGTATTGAAGGCTCATCAATCTCTCAGGCAAAAAGAACTATTACAGGACAATTACTTGATGAAAACGGAGAGCCACTGATTGGGGCATCTGTGGTGGTAAAAGGACAGAATAGAGGTGTTGCTACCGATATTGACGGCAATTACTCCATTGAAGTGTCTGGAGAGAATCCCGAGCTTTGTTTTTCATATATAGGCTACAAGCCTCAGACTGTGAAAGTAGAGGATAAAACAACCCTTGAAACCTCTCTTGTCCCGGACACAAACACACTCGATGAAGTTGTAGTTACCGCATTCGGTATCAAACGAGACAAAAAAATGCTTGGGTATGCCGTTCAGGATGTTAAGGGCGATGCACTTAACACCACGGGAGATCCATCAGTAGTAGGCGCCCTTGACGGAAAAGTGGCTGGTTTACAAATGAATACCGCTTCGACCGGATTAGGCGGCTCTACAAAAATTACCATACGAGGTAATTCGTCATTAACCGATAACAATCAGCCTTTATGGATTGTAGACGGTGTGCCTTTTACCGATAACAACAGTTCTGATGCCTCTGCTTATGGAGGTTATGACCGAGGTGGCACATCTTTTGACCTGAACCCTGAGGATATCGAGTCAATATCTGTTCTTAAAGGTCCGAATGCAGCAGCACTTTACGGTTCGCGTGCAGGTAATGGTGTTATCCTTGTCACGACAAAGAAAGGCAGCAGCAAGGCCGGATTTGGAGTAAGCTATTCCGGATCATTCACTTGGAGCCAAGTCGCAGGTTCAATCAAAATGCAGAAAATCTATGGTCAAGGATCCAATGGCATAATTCATTACGAAACAGACAGCGAAGGGAATCCACTGAAGATCAATGATACTGGCGCATTCGGTCCCAAGTTTGACGGCTCATTACAGCCTAACTACCTTGGGGAAATGATTCCATATGTTTATGACGGAGACAAACTTAAAGATTATTTCCGCACCGGTTTTTCGCAGTTCCATACCGTCGCATTGAGCAATATGACTGATAAAAGCAATTATCGTTTGTCTGTAGGCTTCAATGACAACAGCGGTCTTTTTGATGGAGAGAAACTGAAAAAACTGAACATTGATTTTTCAGCAGGCGCAACATTCAACAAATGGCTGAAAAGTGAAGGTAAAGTTTCTGTATCAAACACCAAAGCTGAAAACAGACCATACACCGGTCTGCTCGGAGAAGTCGGACAACTGCTCATGATTCCTGGTAATGTACGTCTCGGAGATTTAAAAACATATAGCAATGATATTCGACCTCATGTTAACTGGTATGGCCCCGATATGACGTATTCAAATCCATATTTCGTGCGTCATCGTCTTCAGAATTCTGACGAACGTTGGCGTGCATTTGGTTTTTATGGTCTTACCGTTACGTTCAATGACTGGATGCACCTTCAGGCAAAATACGCATTTGATTACTATCGTACCCGTATCGAAGAAACCGATTTGGGGCTTGCCATCAACGCCATATCCAATGGCACTACAACATGGCAGGAACAAATGATTGATGACAGCATGAACCGTTCGGAAATCAATCATTTTGAACAGAATATATCGGCTACTCTCATTGGTGACAAAAGCATCAACGACAACTGGCGCATAGGCTTCACTGCCGGCGGCAATATAATGTATCAAAAATATGAGCTTTTCGGTGCCTCTGTACAGAATATGCTGAACAAGGATAACTGGATATTTAATACCGGTAATAAACTGACTTCAGCAACAAACGACGGACATAACCGTGCCATGTACTCGGTATTCGCATCCGCTCAAATTGCTTTCAAGGAATTCCTGTCGCTTGATCTCACCGCACGTAACGACTGGTCTTCAACACTTCCCAGCAAGCATAATTCATTCTTCTATCCTTCAGCCAACCTCGGCTTTGTTATCACTGATTTTGCGCGAAGAATGGGTAATGGGCTCCCGGATTGGATTACATTCGCCAAAGTTCGTTTGTCGGCAGCACAGGTAGGTAAAGATCCCGACCCATACAATTTGTACAACGTACGAATGTTTGAGTTCCAAATGGGCGACCGCAGACCCATTCCCAATACTATTAAGATGAATTCCAATCTAAAACCGGAAATCAAAACATCTTATGAGGTTGGTTTGGATATGAAATTCTTTGCCAATCGCCTGGGATTTGATTTCACATATTACAATTCCAACACCAAAAACCAAGCAATGCTTGTAGATGCCTCCGCACCTTGGACGCAACAATGGGTTAACGCCGGTCGTATCACAAACAAAGGTGTCGAGTTAATGGTCTACGGTACCCCGGTAATGACTAAAGACTTCACATTTAATCTGAGTGTAAACCTCGCGCATAACAAATCTATTGTCGATGAATTAGCCGATGGTGTGAACCGCATTTATTTCAATGGCGATCCAAATATGCCCGTTAAGGTAGGTGCTGTTCCCGGAGGTAAGCTTGGTGAAATATATGCCAACAATCTTATGAAACGTGATGCTGCGGGAAATGTTATTATCGGTACAAATGGCCTCCCTATGACAGAGACCGGAAACGGTAATCTTGAACAGTATCTCCTTGATCATCCTATAGGAAATATACAGCCTGACTTGCTCATGTCTGTTACCCCTTCTTTCAAATGGAAAAATCTGTCATTTTCAGCAATGTTCGATATGAAATTCGGAGGCGATATTGTCAGTGTGTCTGAAGGCATGGCAACTAAAAATGGCTTGTCTGAACGCACGGCCTATCGAGGCGAGTTTAAAGAACTCAATGGAATCAAAGATTACTACATGGTAGTTCCCGGAGTTAAAGAGGATGGTTCAGTGAATGATATTCCCGTCTCAGCTCAGCGCTATTATTCGACAATAGGCCTCTACAAGAGTGAAAGTGGTTATGCTGAAGAGTTTGTGCACGATGCATCGTATATTAAGCTCAAGGAACTCTCGGTAGGATATACCCTGCCGAAAAAATGGCTGAGCAAAACACCTTTCACAAACCTGCGTGCAAGTTTTGTGGCTCGCAATCTTTGCTACCTCATGAAACATTGTCCAGGTAATCCCGAAGGAGGTTACGATACTTCCATGTTCTCTCAAGCTCTTGATTTCTTGGCAGTGCCATATACCCGTACTTATGGCTTTACTGTGAATGTTGAGTTCTGATTAAGTAATTTTAAATATTGAAATATCATATGAAATCAAATAGATTCATGGTTCTGGCTATGACATCCATCCTGCTCATTGGTGGAATGTCATCATGCTATGACCTTACTGATTTGGGCGAAGATCCTTACGCCCTACCTAACAAAAACACAGAAGAAGGAGGCGACGGGCCGGTAAATCCGGTAGGCGAATACGGAGATATTGATATCTCCTATGAAGTTACCGACCCGGAAGCGTTGGCGCAGATAAAAGACGATCTTGCCGCAGCTTCTGCAACATTCCGTAACTTCCTTTATGAAGGATACTACAACGATTATCAGATTACAACTAATCTGACTCATGATATCTATGCAGGATACACCGGAAATAACAAATCAAACTTTGTAGGTTCTGCTCCCGACTACAACTATGCCGACGGATGGAGCTCTTCCCGTTGGCGTCACTTCTATGTCGATCGTTGCAAGGAATATGCTTCATTGCTCCGAGCCTTTAAATTCAGTCCCAACCCGGAAAGATACATTAACCAGTATCACATCACACGTATCTATTTCGCATTTCTTGCGCTCGCAAATACAGATACGTATGGCGACATGCCGTTCAAGATCTACGCATCAGTTCAGACTCCTGAGACCAATAATGTTCCTTATGACACTCAGGCAGATGTTTACGATGGCATGTTCCGAATGCTTAGGCAAGCCGTAGACGCAATAGATCCTGATGACGCATCGCAGTTTGTCATTGACACTGACGATATTTGTTATCATGGAGATGCAAAAAAATGGTTGCGCTTCGCAAATACTCTTCGTCTGCGACTGGCTTGTCGTATTTCAAACATCGATCCAGAAAGAGCCAAACAGGAAGCTCAAGATGCCTTGTCCAATAAATGGGGTCTGATGGAAAGTAATGATGATAACATGAAAACAGTTCCCCGTTACGCTCCTGTTGAAGCCGGAGGTATCAATGACGGTGGCCAGGAAAACGTATTGGCCATGTGTTCTGTCATGTATAACGGAGACTGTGTTATGGGTTGGGATTTAGAGAACTACTACCGTACACTTTCCACTGGTGGCTCAACCTACATAATAAAACAAGGTCGCAAAGATCAGATTGAAAAGATTATCGATCCCCGATGTCTGGTATGTTGGTATCGTACGGGGATGACAGCCAGTACACTTGCTGCCGGAGAAGAAAGCCTTCGAGAAGATTTCAAGGGCTGTCCAAAAGGATATGCAGAAGTTACGATGTTGGCTCCTAACCAGTTCTCTCTTACTCGTACAGCTAAAGATCCCGCAAAATCCAAATATCACGATCCGAAATCATGGTTCAATTGTGCGGAGCCTACCGTATGGCTTGGATATGCCGAAAGCCTCTTCCTCAGAGCCGAAGCAGCCCTGAGAGGTTGGGATAACGGGAATCCTGAAGAGTGGTATCGTCAAGGAGTTGAAGCCTCTCTGACATATTATGAAATAGAGGCTTCAGAAAAACAGAGTTATATTGATGGCCTTATAGCACTAAATGACGGAACCTTCTCGTCTGGCAATAAAGAAAAGATGCTCGAAGCTATCATCACACAGAAATGGATGGCAGTATTTCCTAACGGCAATGAAGGATGGGCCGAGTTCCGCCGCACAGACTATCCGAAACTTATGCTGCCGCTGAATAATGCATCTGGTGGAGATGTGCCGGAAGACCATTTCATCAAACGTTTGCTTTATCCTAATTCCGAGAACTCAAACAAAGCGTTTACTGAAAGTGATCTTCCGTCTGTTAACTCTCAAGGTAAGCGTTTATGGTGGGATGTTTCGGATGATACTCCTAATAACTTCAATTCGGGCGCATCGATGCTTAATCGGTTGAAGTAATAATATAATCTTGCCGACAATGTACCTGTATGCGTTGCCGGCAAGATTTAATTAAGATACAACATACCTTTAATTTAATAAACCAACAAATGAGATTTAAACATCAGATCTTGGCTACGGCCTGTGCTCTTACAGCCATAGCCAGCGGGTATGCTCAACAACCGTATGGCGGTTGTTGGTTTCCCGATGAAGTAATCAACTGGTCCGCTTCTACAGATGCGGATGCAAAATTCAACCGTTCTCGCATTCCCTTGCAAACCCGTATTGACAACAATGCCGGTCGTGGGCAAGTGGAAACAGCCACCATCACCAACAAGATGTGCTCGATGACTCCATCGCAGGGAGACAATAACTTCCTGGCATATCAGCCAACTTATTGGCAGTACATGGAGAAATTCATAAACTGGGGCGGCGCAGGGAATGAAGGTATATTCGTATTGCCGCCGGCCGGTACGATAGATGCCGCTCACTTGAACGGTGTCAAAATCCTCGGTACACTGTTCTTCATGCCTCGCACAATCGGTGGCCGTGACGGCTGGATTGAAGCTATGCTTACCAAAGATGAAAACGGCAAATATCCCTATGCAGTCAAAATGTATGAGATTGCCAGATACTTCGGTTTCGACGGCTGGTTCATTAACAAGGAACTTGATAATGGCAAACGCGTCAACGAATGGTCTGATTTCATCAAGTGTTTCAGCGAAACTGCAGATGCTGCCGGAGACACTTACATGGAAATCCAGTGGTACGATGCGAGCGGGGATCCGACAATAAATATTCTCAAATCACACCGTAACACATCTCAGTTCCTTGAATACAACAGCACCGGTGATAAGAGCAGCTATGCTTCCGAACTTGGTTGTACAGCCGAGGACATCTACCATCGCCTGTATTCAGGCATTGAATGTTCACAGGCCGGGTTATACGGATTTTCCGTTCCTTCTGCCGGTTCAATAGCTCTGTTCACCCCCGAACAGCATACTTATAAGGTGCTGACTGATGGTCTATGGAGTGATCCGACAAATATTGTCGGTCAAAAGGCTTATGATATTCAGGCCGAAGTGTTCGAGCGTGAATATAACACCTGGGCTGGCGGATCATCGTTCAGTGGTATCAGTTCAAAAGTGTCTGCAATGTCAACGATTTCCTCCATGCCGTTCACTTCATCATTTTCTGTCGGCCTTGGTAAGCATCGTTTTGTAAAAGGCGAAAAAATGAACACTCAGGATTGGAACGCCACTTCAGTTCAGAGTATCCTTCCCCACTGGCGCTCCAATGTCGACGGTATGACATTTGCCTATGATTATGATGACGCATATAATCATGGCAACTGTGTTAAGTTAACCGGCACTCTCTCTGCCGGGAACCATACCTGGCGTCTATTCAAATCCAAGATTGCCATCAGCAACGGTGGCATCATTCGTCTGGTGTATAAAACAAATGGTGTAGCTCCATCTGTAAAAGTTTCCGACACAACACTCTCTGGGGCTAAGACATCCATTAGCAATGGATGGACTGTCGCCGAGTATGACCTTGCCTCACTTAACGGTCAGACGATTTCCGAAATAGATCTCCTCATAAACGCTACCGCTGATAATAGCAACTATGAGCTTAAACTTGGCGAGCTTTCCGTTCTTCGGGCCAATTATAATCCTGCAGTATTGCCAGTCAAGGATATTGAGTTCAAAGGTAATCTCAATGATAAGGACGGCGATCTTCGTCTGAGCTGGAGTTATGACTATAACACGGATTTTGATCATTTTGATATCTTCGTGACAAACGCCAAAGGACGTAAGCTGGTAGGTCAGACACGTGGCGAAGGCTTTTATGTACCGCGCTTCAGCCGCGAAGGGAATGAAAAATCCATTAAAGTGGAACTTGTTACAGTGATGAAGGATGGCAGCACCCAAGTCGCAAAATCTCAGGATATGGATTTCCATATCGCTGCGGCTCCTGTAATCACAGTCACTCCGATGAAGAGTTATGCCAAGGTCGGCGAGGTTATTACACTCACAGCATCCGGTTCTGACAATCCGACAACCTATGCCTGGACCTTGCCTTCCTCTGTAAAACTAGTCAAAGGCGATTTGGCCGATGCGTCGATTCAGGTAGAAGCACTCGCAGAAGGACGTCAGAATATTACAGTAAAAGTAGGTAACTCATATGGAACCTCAACATTTACCGATATTGCTTTTGATGTATTCTCTGATGTAGCTTACAAAGAAGTTTACAATGCGGCCATCGGTAAAAACATCAGCTGTGGCCGCGCAGTGACCGGAAAAGCCGATTATCTTATTGATGGAGATTCAAAACCCTCGAATAAAGACTTCTGCTGGAGCGACATATCCACAAATCCCTATGTAATTGTCGACCTCAAGACGCCACATACTGTATACGACTTCGCAGTTTACGACAATCATTCTCTCATTAAGGGTGGCGAAGACAACATCGCCAACTATCGGATTCTTGTCAGCGACAATGGCTCTGAATGGAAAGAAGTAGTTAATGCTACTAATGTCTCGGATGAGAATATCCATCGCTCTTATATTGTTCCCACCGTTGCCCGTTATGTGAAACTCCAGCCTTATTCCGACAAACGTTTCACCTGTCGTTTATATGAATTTGAAATCACTGCCCGTGATAATTCACGTATAACCATTGAAGCTCCTCATACAATCAACCTTGAACCCAAAGAAACTCAGACCATAACAGTCGCCTACAATATGAACGGGGAAGAGGTTGCTGATAACTTTGGGCTTTCACTATCGTCTGAAAGTTCTTATATCACATTCACAGAACCTAAGAACGATGGCAACGGTCACTTCACATTTGATGTGACTGCTGCTAAGAAGATTGGCAAAGCCGAGTTGACTGTAGCACTTCAAAATGGCGAAGCAAAACGCCAGACATTCATTGACTTCATTCTTGACAGTAAAGATGTCGCCAATTCCTTAAATGGAACTGAGGCAGAAATGAGAAAATTCAATGAAGACTATGTTGCCGGAGCCACATATGATTCTCAAAAAACCGGAAATCTTACTGACGGAGATACAACAACCGAAGGATTGACCGAAGAGATGTATGAGGACCCCTGTATTTCGCGCAATGATTTATGGGCCGTATTCACCAATCCCCGTCGTTTCTCGCTCGGTAAAGTCAAAGTCTTCATCCCAGCCGGTAACAAGGGAGTAAACTCGAACGATAAAGAAGGTTATGTCAATAATGCAATAAGCATCCGCACAAGTAACGACGGTCTGAATTGGAACATCGTGGAGAGTTTTGATAATCTCAAGGATGTATCTGAATTGACCTGCTACCTGCCCGAAGCTGATCCGTTTACATATCTTGCAGTAGTGTGTGATGTCAACACCTATTTCTATCCGTCACTGGCCGAAGTGGAAGCCTACGCACAGCTTGAAGATGATGGTCCCCGCATCATGCCGGTTGTCTTATCGTCCAATAGCCTTAAGTATGATGTTATAGCCGAGAATAAGCCTGTCGCAGATTATTCCGACATGGAATTCGGTAGCTTCTATACATTCTTTACGTCTAATGTGAATGCTGAATATGCAATAGCTTCTCCTGACAGCCGTATTGTTATATCAAAGAATGGCACTACGTTTGAGTTAGGTGAATACGACAAAAAGAATGCCTTCTATGTCAATGAACGTCGTACTGACATGGTACTTGATTTTGACTCTCCCATATCTGCCGAAAAACTTTATCTGCTCTGTAATGCGACACGCTCACGCGAAGTAACAGCAACGATAGTTTATACTGACGGAACGAAATCCGAAGGTGTCACCATCGATATGCCTCGTGCTGATTATAGCAAAGATGAAAAAGATGATTTTGCAATAACTGATTTACGGGTAATGTCTGATGACGAAGAACTCTCATCGAAAAACTATGGACTGAATGAAGTAGTTCTTAATGCTGAGGCAGAAAAAGAGATTGAAGCGATTAGTTTCTATGCCGATGGTTCTGTCGAATTCTGGGTATATGCAGTATCGGCCCTTTCTGATGCGAATGCATCAAAAATCAAGCTGATCCCGTCAGAAAAGAAATTGAAGATCGCTCCGAATTCATCCGCCAATCTCATAGTTGCTTATGTGATGAACGGAGACGAGCGCCAGGATAATTTCGCATGCACAGCAGAAACATCTGACAATTGCATTTCAATCGGAGCTATCAAAGAAAACACGAATGACTGTACATTCACAATTCCATTATCAGCACTGACTGAGTCTGGTAAAGCAGAAATCACTGTCTCTGTTGTTAATGGCGAACGCAATAAGGCTTGCAAAGTAGATGTTACAATTGCAAAACCATCCGAATTCAAAGGCTGGAAAGATGATGTTATTGCAGAGGCTTTACCCTCGAACGAACATATTACCAAATATCTTGACAATGACGGATGGGTGCTTTATTCAACAGGAGTCAAGGAAGCTGGAGCTATTGCCGGTGATGACCGCGTAATCACCACTGCTAAAGGTACCGTATTCACTCTTGAGCCCTATGATGAGCCCAATGCAATTCGTCTGGAAGCTGGTACACCGGAGGAACTCGTTGCTGCAGTTCCTGAAAAATGTGAAGAAGTGCGTATTCTTGCAATTTCAGCCAATGGAAGTGCAAATATAGATGTCACGCTCTATTACGCAGATGATACCAGCGATCAGCCGGTTTCTATTGCTGTCCCGGATTGGTATGGCGAAGCTGAAGAATCTGCTCTGTATGGATTTGACCGGATATTTGCCAATGATGATAGCTGGGACTATAGTATTGATGACTTTGACGGAAGTAACAAATTCCGCATGTTCGAATTTGCAGTACCGGCAGATGCTTCCAAGGATCTATCCAAGGTTGTATTCAATCACAATGCGCGCAGTGTTTATCCGACGATACTGGGCTTGGTAAAGATGGGTAAGAAATCTGGAGTCAATGATATAATTATTGACAATACAAATCGAACCATCGAGGCTATATATAATCTAAATGGAGTTCAGGTAAACAATCCTGTAAGTGGTATTTATATCATTCGTTATTCTGATGGCTCTGTTCGGAAAGTCATTATCAAATAACTGAATACCCCGTTAAATACTTGAACCTATATTTGAAGCCGATGCCACATTATATGGCATCGGCTTTTTTTCTTTCTTCGTAAGTAGTTGGATTGTGATGCGTGTTTATCCTATATACGAATTCAGAATCTTAAATCTAACAACACTTTATTAACTTATAATATCCAATCATGAACCTCAAACATTTCATTGTTTCAGCGTCATTGGTGATTTGTGCCATTTTGGGCACGCAGGCACAACAGCCATATGGAGGCTGCTGGCATCCTAATGACATCGAAAACTGGTCGCCTGAAAGCGATCCAACAGCAAAATTCAATCGAGCCAGAGTGCCATTGGCAAAGCGCTTTAAGGAGCCTCAGCTTATGCAAGCAAATCCGAATCAATTCTATGAGGGCGAAATTTGCAATGCGACAATCCTGTTTAACATGTGTTCATTGTCGCCTTCACAAGGGGCCAATAACTTCATCGGATATCAGCCGACGTACTGGCAATACATGGACAAACTGGTTTACTGGGCTGGTTCTGCATCCGAAGGTATAATCATCCCCCCACCGGCAGGATCAATCGATGCCGCACATCAGGCCGGGGTAAAAATACTCGGTCAAATTTTCTTCCCGCCCAAAGAATTTGGCGGTGAGGTAGGATGGGTTAAGGAACTGTCAAAAAAAGAAAACGGGCATTATCCATATGCAAAAAAACTCTATGAAATTGCCAAATATTTTGGTTTTGACGGGTGGTTTATAAACCAGGAAACATCTGGAGCCGGAGTAAAAAGCTCTACTTGGGCAGAGTTTATTAAAGAGTTCAACTCATATGCAGATGAGAACGGCGATAACCAAATGGAAATCATGTGGTATGACGCTATGACTGTCATAGACGCGCAGATTCTTAAGTCTCATAAAAACACATCCCAGTTCCTGGAGTATTTTTCCGAAGGAGATCATCGCTCGTTAGCCTCGGATATCAATTGTACGGAAGCAGAAACTTTTTCTAAAATATATGCTGGCGTCCAAACTGTGCGCTCAGGTCTCACTGGGTATAATTCGTCACTGAATGCGGCCTTTCCTACAAATGGTCATGTAGGCTCGCTTGCTCTTTTTTGTCCCGAAGAAAGATCTTGGAAAGATAATGTCAAGAATCTTTTAGGTACAACTGACGATAATGGCGAAAAGGCATATGATGCAATTGCCAAGACATTTGCTAACGAAGAACAAGCATGGGTAAATAACGACGGTGATCCTTCTACTGGAGGATCATCAGCTTGGCGAGGTATTTCTGGCGCAATACTTGAACGTTCAGCAATTACTTCAATACCTTTTGTCAGCAACATGTGTGTTGGAGTTGGAAAACATCGTTTTGTTAACGGAGTAATAAATGGCACTCAAGACTGGTATCATAGTGGGGTACAGAGTGTGCTCCCTACATGGCGGTGGTGGATTGAAAATCGGGGCAACCTTAAAGTTTCAATTGATTGGGATGATGCATTTAATCATGGCTCATGTTTTAAAATCGCTGGCACTCTTAGCGGAGAGCGTCTTATGCGCCTGTATAAAACGAATATTCTTATAACTGATGGCATCCTGAAAGTCGTTTACAAGACTACCGGAACTACTCCGGATCTAAAATTATCCACAAACAGTTCGATTAATCCTGATGTAACATTGACAGCTAAAACGACCAATAATATAAATGGATGGACCGTTGCAGAATATGATCTTTCCAGTCTGAAAGGCAAATCCATTTATATGATTGGACTCGCACTGAAAGGTAATGGAAACTTTGAATTCAAATTAGGTCAAATCTCTATCTTACCGAATGAATATACACCGGCTTCTACCAAGATTAATAATTTGGCGGTAGAACACCGTCTGGGAGAAACTGGAGGTGATATCCGTGCTACATGGGATTTTGAATGGAGTGACGATTTTGACCATTTTGACATATATCTGTCATCTCAAACAGGAGGCAGAACACTCGTAGGGCAAACTCGTGACGAGGCATTTTATATACCTGATGTCATCCGTAATGGAAACGAAGCATCAGTAAGCATTGAGATTGTACCGGTAATGAAAGATATGATTCAGCAATCGCCTGCAATTGCAGTTGCAGAGTTTCCCAAAGCCGGTGCTCCCAAAGTAACTCTAAAACTGAGCAGAAGTTGTGTGAAAGTTGGTGCCGAAGTACACATATCCGCTGTCGGAACAGGAAATCCTACTTCTTGGAAATGGACATTGCCAGAATCACTTCAATTAATAGATGGTACCATATCTTCATCTGAAATAACGGTAAAGACTCTTGCTGAGGGTATCCAATCAATTGGCATTGAGGCAACCAATTCCTTAGGTACATCAAATACTTCTTTTGATGCAATACATGTCCTTTCGGAAACCGACTATAATGATCTTACAAATATCGCACTACATAAAAAAATTGTAGGCTACAGTGGTTGTACAAATTCAGAAGAAGTTCCGGAGAACCTTATTGACGGCATAACTAATCCGAGCAGTACATCTAAAAAATGGTGTAATGTAAGTCCTGACAACTGGGTTATTATAGATTGTGAAAGTATCTTTGATGTATATGGCTTCAAAATTTTTGACTGCAAGTCAGGGCCTGAAAACGATGAGAATATCCGCGACTATACTATTGAACTTTCATTAGATGGTAAAACATGGATTACTGTAGTTGATGAAAAAGATAAAAGCTCTCTCAACATCAAAGAAGATTGGATTGTTCCGACACGTGCACGTTATATTCGATTCTCTCCTTCGGTAAGTGGTGTTCTTCGTGTCTGGGAATTTGAAGCTTACGGTATTGATGCCGTAAATATGAAGATTCAGATAGACCCGGCAGAATTAAAGCTTGTCGCTGGTGAATCCGGCAATATTGTCGTGAACTATAATCTCAATGGTGACATACGTGAGGATAATTTCAATTGTATTGTTAATTGCGATGATAATCTTGAAATCGGTGATATCGTAGAAGATGAACAGAATTGTTGTTTTACCATTCCGGTAACGGCCGGTAAATTAATGGGACAATATGATTTGGAAATCAGCGTTCTCAACGGTTCTGCCAATAAAGATCGTCAGGTTGTTGTGACTGTTGATGACATGGACAGGCCAAATGTGCTGGGTGGAATGACCGCAATTCTTCGTCAATATGCGAATGATTATCCGTCAGACGAATATGTTGAATACACTACGAATCTTCTCACAGATGAAAATACAACTGCGGAAGCACTTGAAGTGATTGAAACTCCATCTACACATACTGATGATTTTATGGTGATATTCAAGGCTCCGGAATTTTGGTATCTTTCTAAGGTGAAGATATATATACCATCGTTAAATCGCGGATTAAATGACAATGACAAAGAAGGAAATGTTAACAAGAATATTTCAATTGCAATAGGCAACTCTTTAGACGACCTCACTCGAATCACGACGTTTAATAATATAGGTGATGTTGATAAGTTGGAATACATTTTACCTTATCATAAAAAGACCAAATACATTGCCATTATTTGTGATTTAAATGCCTACTATTATCCTTCGCTTGCGGAAATTGAGGCTTTTGAACAAGTTGAGGATGTAATACCTGTCAACCAAACAGCCGAAATGGACGGATGGAATACCGATATTATAGCTGAAAACTTACCCGGATCTTCTTATGTTAACTCATTTGTTGACGACGATGATTCATGGAATCTCTATACTACCGATGTGGCAGAAGAAGGAGCTATAGCAAGTAACGATCGTATGATTTACGCTGAAAGCGGTAATAAATATAAGATAGCCCCTTTCAATACGAATAATGCCTTGACTTTAAAGGAACGAAATGAGACGCAGACCTTGACATTTATTGAACCGGCACGATGCGAACAGATTCAAATGCTGGTATTTACTGGAGGTGATTATTCCAGCCGTTTTGAAGTGGTCGCAGAATATGCGGATGGGACTGAAAGCGAATCCAAAGTATACTCTATCAAAGGCTGGGATACAGAGGGCTCAGATGTTTGTAGTCATACCTTCGGTACGATTTATACCGGAAAACCTTACGGGAAATATACCGCAGACAAAATTGACAACTCGAAACACTATCTTTATGAGAAGACGCTGGATACTGATCCGACAAAAAAACTGGTAGGTCTCAAGTTCAAGTCTACAAAGTCGTATTATCCCAATATTATAGCCATTTCACGGTCAGCTTTTAAAGAAGCTGAAAGTGGTGTTGATAATATTACTTTTGATAAAAACAAAGAAATTGTTGCCATATACAATATTTATGGAGTACAGGTAAAGAACCCAACATCAGGTTTGTATATAGTCCGATATTCAGACGGCTCTACAAAAAAGGTTTTATTAAAATAATAGGTTAAGGTAAATTAGATTGTTTTAGCGCCATTAAGTTGCGCTAGTAGTTCGAAGATGCGGGAATGGTGCTTGGTATTCACCATTCCCGCTTTATTAATCGCACACCATAATTAGATATAGAATAACATTCATACGTTTAATGCCATTCATCAAGAATACGATATACTGGGATTATAAGTATATGGCATTTCTCATATACATTTGATTTAGATGGTGTTGATATAGATATCACGTGATAAATTTTAACAAATAAATAGGTATTGAAACTTAAAAAGGTGTTAATCTATTATGGAATTGAAAACCAACAAATAAACCATCTGTAAATTCGTGCTGTTTATGAAACACTTTCCAGGCCTTGTGACTATTGGTTATTTACTGATTTTTTGTTGTATCGGTTTAATCGGTTATGCCTATTATTATGAATGGATAAAATTAGATACATTAGAACAACAAAATAGGGAAACTAATAAAATGCAAGAAGATATCATTGATTTCAACATAGCTTTTTCTGAATTCTCTCTTGCTGGAGAAGGATTATTTAAATGGGGAGAAACAGATCGGAGTGAATATATTCAAAGACATAAATCTGTAGACAGTGTATTGCATTATTTCAATACAACTTATCCTACTATACAAATTGACAGCTTAAGAAGATTGCTTAAGGATAAAGTCAATGGATTATTGAAGATCTCTCAGATTCTTGAGATTCAACAAAAAGCTAATGATGAAATTGTTAGAGATATACCGTATACAAGATTGCAAAGCACACAGGAAGCATCAAAAAAGCCGAAACGAAAAGGGTTTCTAGGCCTTTTCGGAAAAAAAGAAGAGATTCAGCCCGAGGAAGCTACATTAAGGTTGCAAAAACAGCATATAAACACAGTATCTCAGCATACAAATCGTACACGTCGATTGAAAGAATTGACAGATAGCCTTATTGAACGAAACAGGAAGTTGAATGCACAACTCAATTTAATCATGCAGCAACTTGACAACAGAGCTCGTAAGAATATTCGCGACCGCGAAAACAATATCACTTTTATGCGCCACAAATCATATCAACAGATTGGTGGGCTTTCTTTTGCATTAATTGTTTTACTAATTCTTTCATATTTAATTATATTGCGTGATATACGATATCAGAAACGTGTGAAGAAACAACTTGAAGAAAGTATAAGACAAAACGAACTGTTGCTTGAAATGCGCAAGAAGATAATACTTACCATATCCCATGATATACGCGGACCGCTTAACGTAATAAGCGGTAGTGCCGAACTTGCTATCTCGACCAGAGATAAAAAGAAACGCGACAGTTATTTAAATAATGCAAGGGATCTTTGCCGTCATGTGGTTCACCTGCTCAACAATTTGCTGGATGTCTATCGGCTTAACGAAGCAAAGGAGATCCCTAACAACGTTCCGTTCAGATTAAATATCATGCTTGATAGGATTGCTATTGGTGCGGCACAGATAATCAATGACAAGGGACTGCTGTTCAAGCACGATTACAAAAATGTCAACGTTACAGTAATTGGGGATGAGGACAAGATAGAACAGATTGCCGACAATTTGCTTTCGAATGCCGTAAAGTTCACACAATCTGGTTCAGTGGGAATCGTTGCTTTGTACGAAGATTGTAGATTGGTAATGGATATCAATGATACGGGCATCGGGATGTCTGAAGAAACTGTAAAACGTATTTTCAAACCATTTGAGCGTGCAGACAACGTGGAGCATGTCGAAGGATTCGGACTGGGACTTTCCATTACCAAAGGATTGGTAACCATGCTCGGCGGTACGATTGATGTAATGAGCACGGTTGGTAAAGGCACAACTTTCCATGTAACCATTCCACTTGAGTTGACGAATAATATGGAATCAACCGATACCCTGGAGACAAAACCAGCCAGTGTCTTGCGTCTGCCGCATAATGTAATCGTCATTGATGACGATCCACTCCAATGTGATATCATAAGAGAGATGCTTGAGCGCAATGCGGTTTCATGCACTGTATGTGCCACAGCTTCAGATGTTGTAAAAGCAATGCGTAAACTTGATTACGACATACTGCTCACAGACATAAATATGCCCGGTACCAATGGGGTTGAACTACTTGAATTGTTGCGTAAGTCCAATATCGGTAATTCAAAGAAAATCCCTGTGGTAGCTATGACAGCCAGAGACGATGACGAGAGCCGACCGCTAATTCAACGAGGGTTCTCCGGTTGTATTTTCAAACCATTCTCCATGCAAGAATTGCTTGAACGAATATCAATAATAATGGCAAAACCGCTGCCGTTAAGTGAGAGTCGGATAGCTTTTGCACCCCTGATTTTCAATGTAACCGATAAATCTATAATCCTACAAAGTCTTGCGGAATCAATAATCGGCGACATTGAGGAACTGAAAAAGAACTTGGAGAAGAATGATTTAAATGGTATTTCGTCTGTGATTCACAGAATTATGCCGGTTTGGGAAATGCTTGGAATTCAAAATCGGCTGCATCCATTAAGAAATGCAGTCAAAAATCGAAATGTTACTGCGACTGATATTAAATATCTTGTGGCGAATGTCATTTCAGCAATGGAAAATCTGATTGAGAATATAACCGAAGAACTGGAAAAAATTAAGGATGAAGAGCAGGATACTAATAGTTGAAGACAATGTGACCCTTTCGCAGATGCAGAAGGACTGGCTTACACGTGAGGGATATGATGTTACAACAGCAATTGATGCAGTCGTGGCACGTAAGCATATACGCAAGATAGATTTTGACCTGATACTTTCTGACGTACGCCTTCCCGAAGGTGATGGTCTGTCTCTGCTTGCATGGCTTAAGAAAGAGAAACCAGGTATTCCAGTTGTTATTATGACGGAATATGCCTCATACACTGATGCCGTTAAAGCTATTAAGATGGGGGCGAAAGATTATCTTCCCAAGCCGGTACACAGTGAGAGACTTTTCGAAATAGTCAAAGAGCTGGTACATCCTGTTGTAACTATTCAGCATTCACTTGAACGGCTTTTCAGACGCAACAGTGCGAAAGCACGTGAGGCATTGCATTTGGCAGAACTTGTGGCTCCAGCCGACATATCGGTTTTGATTATCGGAGCCAACGGTACCGGCAAAGAGTCCATCACGCGTACCATTCATTTCAACAGTCATCGGAAAAACGAGCCGTTTGTCGCAGTGAATTGCGGTGCTATACCTCCCGAATTGACAGCATCCATGTTTTTCGGCCATATCAAGGGAGCTTTCACTGGAGCGGATTCAGACAGGAAAGGGTATTTTGACGCGGCGAAAGGCGGTACGCTGTTCCTTGATGAGATCGGTACGCTTCCTTATAACACGCAGTCATCATTATTGAGGGTATTACAGGAGAATACTTATATGCCAGTCGGAGGAAATAGCGAGCGACGGGCCGATGTCCGGATAGTTGCAGCAACCAACGAGGATATGGAAAAAGCTATAGTCGACGGGCGTTTCCGCGAAGATCTCTATCACCGGATTTGCGAGTTCGAAATACTCCAGCCATCTTTAGCAGAATGTCCCGAAGATATTCTACCGTTAGCCGAATTCTTTCGCAAGAAATTTTCGGATGAACTCCATAAGAACACATCCGGATTCAGTACAGATGCAGAGCGCCTTATGCTGGGGCATTCATGGAGCGGCAACATCCGCGAGCTTCAGAATCGGGTACGTCGGGCCGTTCTCATCTCAAAAACTCCGTTTATCGCAGCCTCGGACTTGAACATAAAAGCATTCTCAAATGACAATGCTGTAAAGGACAATTGCAATTTGCGTCCAATCAAAGATGACGAAGCCGAAAAGCGACTGATAATCCGTACTTTGGAATCATGTAACGGCAACAAGACCAAAGCGGCAAAAATGCTGAACATCAATCCAACGACATTATATCGCAAAATGAATAAATACGGGATAACGTAACATTTATGCCCTGACAGACAGCCTTTCTTGCTGATTTTTTTGTAACTTTGGGGCGTGAAATAGAAAAATACTGGTAGGTGTATTCCGATATGCCTACTTTTACATACATAAGTTCGCAAGAGTCTCAGACAGAAATCTGGTAAATTGAAGTAAAGAGCACTGTTGCGTAATGCTTATGCTATGCCTTGTCATAGCGTGGTGTTACGTTTCTCTTTACTGGCTTACCAGAGCCACTGTCTGAAAGCGTATTCACCGCGCTTTTCTTTTGCTGCACAATAGAAAATGAAACGACATGGCAACGGTACGCATCATAACGGCAATGACAATCGACGGCTTCCTCCCAGATGCCGGCAGTCTTTTGATGTGTTGGTTGATGACTGATGCCAAAGGTTTTCGTTACTGGCTCAAACGAGGTACTTACACGCTTGAAGCGGATTATCCGGTTCTTGACCTTGTGTGTGACAAGGACAGCACTGACAGATCGTGTATATACACCGCCAAAGTATCGGATTTGAACGGGATGGAACTTATGGCCAGACTGTTCCGTTACAACATCATAGACGAACTGGTAGTCCATATCCTGCCCGAAATTGCGGAAACAGGGACCAGGATATTTCAAAACTGTGGACGGTCAGGGTGGATATTATGCAAATCGACCCGTTTTAAAAACGGTATCTGCCGCAATATCTACCGGCGCAAAGTGCGATAGACCATTGTATTCCTCCAAAAAGTATTGCAAAATGCAAGACCTCTGATTTCCATTATTTTACAGTTTAATGTTTTTATTTCGCTGATATTCTGATGAATACCGGTGTCTTGTCATGTCTTTTGGCGCCTATGGCACGGCATTAGCCAATATCTGTAGTATAACCGATTGCGCAAAACGGTGCAAACAGACCATTCAGTTTCACTAAAAAGAACCAGTTATGCTACATCACGAAACAGTGCACAGGATGTTTTCAGCACTTATGGAACGCTTTGAGAAATTAGAGCGTGCATTCGAGCGCATGAACCGTCTCAAGGATTGTCTGGACGGAGATACATTGCTCGACAATTACGACCTGTGCCGGCTGCTCGGTGTCACCAAGCGCACCCTTGCGAGATACCGTCAGAAAAAACTCATCCGCTACTACATGATAGACGGGCGCACATACTACAAGGCATCCGAGATACAGGAATTCCTCCAGATAAAAGGGAAGTCGCTACCAGCTATGAGCAGCTAAAACATACTGTAAAATTTGGAATTCGTAAAATTATGGAAATAATAAGCATGGACATCAGAACTTTCGACACCCTGTTCTCCAGAATCAGGGAAATCGAGGAAACATCAGAATTGCTGAGCCGGAAGCATGAAGACATCGGTCTTAAAAAATGGCTCGACAACGAGGATGTATGCAACATTCTCGGAATATCAAAACGTACGTTGCAGACTTACCGCGACAAGGGCATCCTGCCGTTCAGCCGCATAAGGAATAAGCTTTTCTACAGGCCCGAAGATATCGAGAACCTTCTCCAGTCATCGTATCACCCCAACACATCACACTTATGAGCCATTATTTTATCGACAAAAACGACCCGCGTATCGCAGACCTGCTACGCAGCCTCGGAAATATCGGGCAATCCCTCGGACAACTGAAATCGGTCGCGCGTCCCATGTTCAAGGGTGATAGGTTTCTCACAGACGAGGAGCTGTCGCGTCTGCTGAAAGTGAGTCGACGCACTTTACAGGAATACCGTACCGGGCGTCTTATCCCTTACTACATAGTACAGGGAAAGGCCCTGTACCGGGAATCCGAAATACAGGGCCTTCTTGAAAAGGCGCACCGTAAATGCATGGAGGAACAGAAGTGGCTATAAAAGCCTCGGGTTCTATAATATGCGCCACTATCATGTACAAACGGGAGCGGTCTGCGATTACAGACCGTTTCTCGTCTTGTTCCTGAAATTGTATTTCCTTCTCTTTTGCATTTCCTCATCCATGCTTTCGTCAATCAAGGTGATTTCAGAACCGAGAGCCTGCATACGCAGACGCTTCATGTCCTCATCTACCTTGCGGTCAGTTATATGGGCGTATATCTGAGTTGTGGTAATACTCTTGTGTCCCATCATGCGGCTGACAGTCTCAATGGGCACACCCATAGACAGCGTAATATGAGTTCCGAAATTATGCCTCGCCTTGTGAAAGGTTAGATAGAAACCGTATTTCTCGCCTAACTGTCGGGTAAGCTTTATCAAGTGGTGTCTGCAATACAGGTTGAAAATTTTGCCTTCCTTCCTCTCATGTCTGTATTTCTCCATGATTCGCATGGGAACATCAAGCAGGCGTATTGCCGAGCGGCTGCCTGTTTTTTGCCTATTGACATGTATCCACCATGTGCCGTCAGGAGCCTGTGATATGTCAGCCTCCGACAAGCGTTTAAGATCCGCATATGCAAGTCCTGTAAAGGTGGAGAAGATGAACCAGTCGCGTACCCTCTGAAGATTCGGGGCGTCAATCTGCTTTTCCATGAGCAGTTTCAGGTCCTCAAACTTCATATGACGGCTCTTGCGCCGTGGCAACGGGGGATGTAGCCTTGCGTAAGGGTCACGGCGGAGCGTTCCCTGACTGACGGCACGCATTGTCATTTTCTTAAGGCGGTAAAGATGCTCGTGTACCGATTTCGGCTTAAGCCCACGGTCTGAACAAAGGAACATCTCGAAATCATCATAAAAAGATTTATCAAGAGAGCGGAGCGGAACATCCTCCATATCCCGCTTCCTGGACACAAATGCTGACAAGTGACGGTAGGAGTTGAGATAGCTCTCGTATGATTCCTTTGTGCGGTCAACGCCCACACGTTTGTGAAACTCCTCGTTATGCTCCCGGAAAAGAGCCAACAAAGTCGAGGGCTTATGACCGATACCCTTCATGGCGTTTTTCACAAGTTCGGCCGTTACGAATCCGAGGCTGCGCTTTATTTCCTCATAATGTTCGGTTATCTGCACTGTCAACGAGTCTATGGCGCGGTTCACGGTGACGGCATTGACACTGCGCCCATCGGCACGCCCCTTTTCAGGATTCCAGATATCTGGATTCACAGACACTTTCGTGCCTATCTGCTCCCATTCGGCATCTATGCTGACTTTACAAAGTAGCTGACACGTCCCGTCCTTACGGACTTTTGTCCGGTTGATATAGAAGAGTATGGCAAATGTACTGCGCCGTCTTGGTATACTGTTGTCTTTATCTTTTTTCATAATAATGCGGATTAAGAATAATTAAATTGATACAGTGAAGCGTGACGCTATCCGGCTGTCAAGATTCTGTGTGTCGGTACTAATTTTGTCATCAGTCACTTTTGCGTAAATCTGCGTCGTGGTAATCCGGTTATGCCCCAGCATCCGGCTGACGGTTTCCAACGGTACTCCATGCGCCAGGGTGATTTCGGTAGCGTAGGTATGGCGGCCGCAATGATAGACCAGCCTGCGTTCAATACCACAGATTTTGGCAATCCTTTTTAGATACGCGTTTAAGGTGGAATTGCAATACATCGGAAGCAGTTTGCCTTCGGGTGCCATACCACGGTATTTCTCGATTATCCTCAGCGGCAACTCAAGCAATGGTATCTCATATTCCATTTTCGTCTTTTTGCGCGAGGATTTGATCCATACGATACCGTCCTCTGCCATTTCAAGATTATCTTCCGTCAAAAGACATATGTCGCCGTAGGGAATACCGGTATAGCATGAGAACAGGAACAGGTCGCGGACATGGTATAGTCGGCTGTCATGGAGCGGAGTCGTCATAAGCCGGTAAAGTTCTTCCGACGTAAGGAACTTCTGCTCACGCCGAGGCTTCTCCGCCTCGTATCCGGCAAACGGATCGGCAGTGATGATGCCGTCTGTGATTGCCTCTGATACTATCATTTTCAGCCGTGTTGTATGGAATCTCACAGTCGCGATGGCAAGCCGTCGCTTTGTTCGCAGATAGACATCATATTTGTCTATAAATGAACGATCGATTGCCGTAAACGGGATGTCCGATAGCTTGTATTCCTTTTCCAAAAATTCCGTCAGACACCTGTATGTGTAGCGGTAGGACTTAAGTGTGGCATCTGCCCGGTTGACTCCCACACGTTTCGCGAAGGTCTCTATGAACGTGCTGAAATACCCCATCAGCGTTTCCTGCCCAAATGCCATCCCCTGTATCAGGCACTTTACATCGTCAGCGGTTACATTCATACGAACAGAAGACAGCTCCTGATACAAGGAAAGGCAACCGGCTCTGATTTCGTCAAGTTGACGGTTGATTTCCCGCGAGGCAGAGCTCTTGCCGGTTGCACGACCGAGCATCCACGCCTTCGGCGATGCCGAGAGCTTCGCACTGAAGGCCGCCTCTGAGTATCTACCGATATTTATGCGTCCCATCACCGGGCATAGACCGTCTTCCGACATCTCGCTCTTTTTAAGGTAGAACGAAACCTTTAATCCACTCTGTTTCATAGCTCTATTCTTTGTTTACAAAATTAACTGATATAGAGTTATTTGCAGGTAAGCAAAATACGGCGGAACCACGAATAGGAATCACAGACGCCATCCAGGAGCCTATATTTCTTCATATTGCGAAGAAATATTGCTAAATTTGCAGTCGCAAGAATACCCGACAAACAAGTTCTGCGGCATTAAACATGGATAATAATCCAGCGGTAAATCACTCTTTAGGACTGGACTTCCGACCAGAAAAAAGGCAACGGATAGGTAGCGATTCATTCGCTTAACCCTTCCAAAAACCGAATTTCTTGTCAAAAGCACCACTAAGACGAACAACGCCGATCTCTCCTAGCTCTCAACACATTGCTTTATTCCCCGATCTATGCCGTAATCTCGCGAATTCTTCGTATCTTTGTGCACATAACCCTATTTCTTGCCGTACATGAACAATAGAATAATAGAATGCGTGCCCAATTTCAGCGAGGGCCGCAATCTTGACATTATCAAGGATATTACCGATGCCATTGAGAGTGTGGAAGGTGTCAAACTTCTCGATGTCGATCCCGGAGCCGCTACAAACCGTACTGTCGTTACTTTCGTGGGCGAACCTGAAGCCGTGCTCGAAGCTGCCTTCAAAGGCGTGAGACGCGCCGCCGAACTCATCGACATGCGTCAGCACCATGGCGCCCATCCGCGCATGGGCGCGACCGACGTGCTGCCTCTTATCCCGGTTGCCGGCGTTACATTGGAGGAATGCGCCGAGATGGCGCGCGGTCTGGCTCGCCGTATCTCCGATGAACTCGGCATCCCCACCTACTGCTACGAGGCCGCGGCATTCACCCCCGAGCGCAAGAATCTGGCCGTATGCCGTGCCGGCGAATACGAGGCACTCCCCGAGAAGATGGGCACCCCCGGCAAAGCACCCGATTTCGGCGACCGTCCGTTCGACGAAGCTGCCGCCCGCACCGGCGCTACTGCCGTGGGAGCTCGCGATTTTCTGATCGCCGTCAATTTCAATCTCAATACTACATCCACCCGCCGCGCCAATGCCATCGCATTCGACGTACGCGAAAAAGGGCGCCCCGCACGAGAAGGCGGCAAACTCACAGGCAAGCCTCTAAAAGATGAAAACGGGAATCCGGTGATGATACCCGGCACCCTCAAAGGCACCAAAGCCATCGGTTGGTACATCGACGAGTACGGCATCGCACAGGTATCGATGAATATCACCGACACTTCGACAACCCCGCTACACGTGGCTTTCGAAGAAGTGAGCCGTGCAGCCCGCGAACGCGGAATACGCGTCACTGGCACAGAGATCGTAGGTCTGGTACCCAAAAAGGCCATCGTCGAGGCCGGAAAATACTTCCTCCGCCGCCAGCAGCGTTCTCTCGGCATTCCCGAGCACGAAATCGTGAGAATAGCTGTCAAAAGCATGGGCCTCGACGAGCTGAAGCCTTTCGACCCGGCCGAAAAAGTTATCGAATACATGCTCGATGCCGGCACCGAATCGCGCGAAAAGCTCATAGGCATGAGCTGTCGCCGGTTTGCCGAAGAGACTGCCTCGGAATCGCCCGCTCCCGGCGGAGGTTCTATTTCGGCATATATGGGAGCCTTATCGGCAGCTTTAGGCACCATGGTTGCCAACCTTTCGGCACACAAAGCCGGCTGGGACGACCGTTGGGAAGAATTCTCGGACTACGCCGTGCAAGGGAACGAACTGATGGAGAAACTCCTGCATCTCGTCGACGAGGACACCGAGGCTTTCAACCGCATCATGGCGGTTTTTGCCATGCCTAAGGGCACCGAAGCCGAAAAAGCCGAGCGCGAGAAAGCCATGGAAGCCGCCACTCTTTATGCTACCGAAGTACCCCTGCGGACACTTGAAACCGCATATCAGGTATTCCCTCTTCTCAAAGCCATGGCAAGCAAGGGAAATCCGGCATCGGCCAGCGACGCCGGCGTAGGCGCACTTGCAGCCCGCGCGGCTGTGCGTGGCGCTCTGCTCAATGTGCAGATCAACGCTGCCCAGCTCAAAAACCGCGAAAAAGCCGAGGAATTGGTCGGCGCAGGCCGATCGATTGCGGCTAAGGCAGCGGAAGCCGAAGAAGAGATACTCACAATCGTTGAAAATATAATATCCAAATAATGACCGATATAGAATTCCGAAAAACGGTTGCCGCAGGTATTCCCGCAACACCGCCGGAACCAAAGCCATACGACACCGAGGTAAATCACGCTCCCAGGCGCAAAAAGATTCTTACGCCCGAGGAAGAACGACTGGCTCTTAAAAACGCACTACGCTATTTCCCCGCAGAGCAGCATGCGCTTCTCGCACCGGAATTTGCCGATGAGCTACGCCGCTATGGCCGTATCTACATGTACCGTTACCGGCCCGACTATCCGATGTACGCCCGTCCTATCGACGCATATCCGGCGAAATCGCGCCAGGCTGCCGCCATAATGATGATGATACAGAACAATCTCGACCCGGCAGTGGCACAGCATCCGCATGAGCTTATAACTTACGGCGGCAACGGAGCGGTATTCCAGAACTGGGCGCAGTACCTTCTCACCATGCGCTACCTCAGCGAAATGACCGACGAGCAGACTCTTGTCATGTACTCGGGCCATCCGCTGGGCCTTTTCCCCTCGCACAAGGAAGCGCCGCGCGTAGTGGTGACAAACGGCATGGTCATTCCCAACTATTCCAAACCCGACGACTGGGAACGCTTCAATGCCTTAGGTGTAAGCCAGTACGGACAGATGACAGCGGGTTCATATATGTATATCGGTCCCCAGGGTATAGTTCACGGCACCACCATAACGGTGCTCAATGCCGGCCGTCGACGTCTCTCGCCCGGCCGCACCGATCTTGGCGGCATGCTCTTTGTAAGCGCAGGCCTCGGCGGCATGTCCGGAGCACAGCCTAAAGCAGGCAACATCGCCGGTGTGGTAAGTATCGTGGCCGAAATAAACCCCAAGGCGGTAGAAACGCGTCACCGTCAGGGCTGGGTAGATGAGGTTTACGATTCGCTCGACGAACTTATTGCCCGCGCTCAGGCAGCCCGCGCCGAGCGCAAGCCCTTGTCTCTGGCATATCTTGGAAATGTCGTCGACCTGTGGGAACGTCTCGCCGACGAAGGAATCGATGTTGAGCTCGGTTCCGACCAGACATCGCTGCACAATCCGTGGGCAGGCGGTTACTACCCTGTCGGCCTGAGTTTCGAAGAATCAAAGACCATGATGGCCGAAAATCCCGCGGAATTCAAACGCCGCGTGCAGGAATCGCTACGCCGCCAGGTCGCCGCCATCAACCGTCTGGCCGACCGCGGCATGTACTTCTTCGACTACGGCAATGCCTTCCTTCTGGAATCGGCACGTGCCGGTGCCGATGTCACCGGCGCCGACGGACGGTTCTGCTATCCGTCGTATGTGCAGGACATCATGGGCCCGCTGTTCTTCGACTACGGCTTCGGACCTTTCCGCTGGGTCTGCACATCGGGTAAACCTGAGGACCTCGCAGCCACCGACCGCATTGCCGCCCGCGTTCTCGAAGAAATCCGCACCGATGCTCCCGATGATATCAAGGGCCAGCTCGACGATAATATTCACTGGATAAAAGAAGCCGGTGCCAACCATCTGGTTGTAGGCTCGCAGGCCCGAATCCTCTATGCCGACTCGGAAGGCCGCACCAAAATCGCTCTCGCTTTCAACGAGGCCATCCGCAACGGCGAGATAACAGCTCCTGTCGTGCTTGGCCGCGACCATCACGACGTATCGGGCACCGACTCGCCTTACCGCGAGACATCCAACATCTACGACGGCTCGCAGTATACAGCCGACATGGCCGTGCATAATGTTATCGGCGACTCCTTCCGCGGTGCCACATGGGTGTCCATCCACAACGGTGGCGGCGTAGGCTGGGGCGAAGTAATAAACGGCGGTTTCGGCATGGTTATCGACGGCAGTCCCGAAGCCGACACCCGCATACAGCGCATGCTCCTCTGGGACGTCAACAACGGCATAGCGCGCCGCAGCTGGGCCCGTAATAAAGGGGCTTACGACGCCATCCGACGCGAGATGGAACGCACTCCCGGTCTTAAGGTTACTCTGCCCAACATCGCTTCCGACGAATTAATAGAAAACACACTGAAATGAAAGTACACCATATATCTCCGGCTCACATATCGATATCAGAGGTCTGCTCGATTATAGACAACAACATCAAAATAGCCCTCAGCAGTGAGTCGGAAAAACTCATAACCAAATGTCGCGAATATCTCGACAAAAAAATAGCATCCTGCCGTGAACCCCTCTACGGCATAACAACCGGCTTCGGATCGCTCTGCAATATCTCCATCAGCCCCGACGATCTGCAGAAGCTGCAGGAGAATCTGGTGAAATCACATGCCTGCGGTGTCGGCGACCGCGTACCGTCGCGCACCGTCCGCATGATGATGCTTCTCAAGATAATATCGCTCAGCTACGGCAATTCCGGCGTACAGCTTGCCACAGTGCAGCGTCTTATCGACATGTTCAACGACGGTATCGTTCCCGTGGTCTATAGCCAGGGTTCGCTTGGCGCTTCGGGCGATCTTGCGCCGCTTGCCAACATGTGCCTGCCGCTTATCGGCGAAGGCGAGGTTGAAGTGGACGGTGTCGTGCGCCCGGCTGCAGAAGTACTTGCCCAGAAAGGATGGAAGCCTATCCGGCTGATGTCGAAAGAAGGTCTGGCTCTGCTCAACGGCACCCAGTTCATGTCGGCACACGGCGTGATAGCCCTCGATAAAGCCATGAAGCTGCTCAACTGCGCCAATGCCATAGCGGCGATGTCGCTCGACGCTTTCGACGGACGCATCGAACCGTTCGGAAGTCTTGTCAATGAAGTGCGCCACCAGCAGGGACAGATCGATGTTGCACGCGACATGCGCTCACTGCTCGAAGGCAGCGAGCTGATAGCACGCCACAAGGAGCATGTACAGGACCCCTACTCTTTCCGGTGCATTCCCCAGGTCCACGGTGCCGTGGCCGATGCCATCAACTTCGTTAAAGAAAAACTCACAAACGAAATCAACAGTCCGACCGACAATCCGACCATCTTCCCCGACGATGATCTGATAGTATCGGCCGGCAATTTCCATGGCGAACCCATAGCCATGCCGATGGACTATCTCGCGCTCGCAATGACTGAACTGTCGAATATCTCGGAGCGCCGCATATACAAGCTCATTGGCGGCACACGCGGTCTGCCGTCGTTCCTTGTGGCCCGCCCTGGTCTCAACAGCGGCTTCATGATCACACAATACGCGGCTGCATCTATAGTCAACCAGAGCAAAAGCCTCTGCTGGCCGACAAGCTGCGACAGCATACCGTCATCGCAGGGTCAGGAAGACCACGTGTCGATGGGCGCTAACTCCGCTACCAAGCTTATACGTGTTGTCGACAATACCACACGCGTACTCGCCATCGAGCTCATGGCGGCTGCCCAGGCCCTCGAATTCCGCCGCCCGCTCAGATCTTCGGCCAAAGTCGAGGAGCTGTACAGCGCATATAGGGCCGAAGTGCCGTTCATCGATGTAGATACGGTAATGTCGCCTCTGATAGACCGTTCTGTAAAATTCGTGGAACAATGTACATTATAAATATCGGTCGTATACACATGATCGTGGCCGCAGGCGTAACACGCCTGTGCGGCCACGACATGGAAAAAGCCCAGGAAAGTCTGCCCGACGCGTGGCTGAGAATAGAAGACGGTAAGATCCATTCATTCGGCCCCATGGCTGAGTTGCCGGCATCCGTGGCTGCCGACAGCTCGACAGTCGATGCACGCGGCGGTCTGCTGTTGCCCGCTTTCTGCGACTCGCACACCCATATCATCTATGCCGGAAGTCGTGAAGGCGAATTTCTCGACAAAATACGCGGTCTCAGCTATGAGGAGATTGCCCGTCGCGGAGGCGGCATCCTCAATTCGGCCGACAGAGTCGCCCGCGCTTCCGAGCAGGAGCTTTACGACAGCGCAATGAGTCGTGCGCTCCTCATGCAGGCCAAAGGCACCGGTGCCATGGAGATAAAAAGCGGCTACGGCCTCGACACGGCGTCCGAGCTCAAAATGCTGCGTGTGGCCGCCCGTATGCGCGATACCCTCGACGCAAGGGTGCGGATCACTTTCCTCGGAGCTCATGCCGTAGGTCGTGCCTATACCGGCCGACAGGCCGAATACGTCGATATGCTTATTGACAAAATGCTTCCGGCCGTAGCTGCCGAAGGACTGGCGGAATACGTCGATGTTTTCTGCGATCGCGGCTTTTTCACTGTCGACGAAACACTGCGCATACTCGATGCAGCCGCCCGCTACGGCATGAAACCGAAAATACATGCCAATGAGCTCGATGTGTCCGGCGGTGTTCAGGCAGGCATCAGCCGCAATGCTGTGTCGGTAGACCATCTGGAGCGCATAGGGAACGATGAAATAGGCGCACTGCGCCAGTCGTCAACCATACCCACCATGCTCCCGGGAGCGTCTTTCTTCCTCGGTATGCCCTACGCTCCCGCCAGAATGGCTGTAGACTGCGGGCTGCCTGTAGCTTTGGCAAGCGACTACAATCCGGGGTCATCGCCATCGGGCGACATGCGTATGGTAATGGCTTTGGGCTGCATAAAAATGAAACTGACGCCTGACGAGGCTCTTGCGGCATGCACCATCAACGGTGCGGCAGCCATGGAACTCGGTGACACTGCCGGAGCCATTGCACCGGGGCGCGATGCGTCGTTCATCATCACTCGCCCGGTGCCGTCGCTATCCTATATCCCCTATGCATACACGGAACCGTATATAGCACATATCTGCATCCGGGGACACTGGAATCAGTCCTCGCAATAGTGGCGTAGTACGCGACGATAAGAATTGAATATCTTGCTCTTGGAGACGAATCCCACGTAGATGCCGTTCTCGACAACCGGCAGATTCCATGCGCCCGTATCGTCGAAAGTCTTCATAACCTTATCCATGCTCTCCCCGACCTCAATCCGCCCTGCAGGAGCCGACATAAAGGTGCTCACACGCATGCGGCGGTACAGTTCGGGGCGGAACATGATATTGCGTATGTCGTCGAGGTAAACCACACCGACGAGTTCGCGCTTCTCATTGATAACCGGGAAAAGGTTGCGGTTGCTTTTGGCAATCACATCCACCATCTCCTTGAGAGTCATTTCCGGATACACCGGCAGGAAGTCGGTTTCTATTACATTGTTGATTTTCAACAGCGTCAGCACTGCCTTATCCTTGTGGTGAGTGAGAAGCTGGCCCTGCTTTGCCAATCGCATGGTGTAGATCGAATAAGGCTCGAAAATCTTTATGGTGCCATACGATATTGTGCTCACAATAAGCAGAGGCAGGAAGAGCTCGTAGCCGCCCGTCAGTTCAGCCGTAAGGAAGATGGCCATGAGCGGTGCATGCATTACGCCGCTCATCACACCCGCCATGCCTATGAGGGCGAAGTTCTTTGTCGACAGCTCTATGCCGAAATCGAAAATATTGAGCACATATGCGAAAAGGAATCCGGTGAGGCAGCCTACGTAGAGCGACGGCGCGAAAGTACCGCCCACACCTCCGGCGCCGTTGGTGGCCGAGGTGGCAAATGCTTTGGTGGCGATTACAAGACCGATGAACAATGCCAGAAACCACACCTGGTTGCGGTCGCCGTAGAACAGCGAACCGTTCACAATCGACGAGGTGTCGCCGGCGAGAAGTCCGACAATCGATCCATAGCCCTCGCCATAGAGAGGCGGAAAGACGAACACCAGACCCGACAGTATGCAACAGCCCACGACGGTCTTGATCCACGGATTTTTGAATCGTCCGAAGAAATTCTCCATCATGTTCATCACCCGGGTGAAATAGAGCGAGGCAAAACCGCACACAAGTCCGAGCAATATCACGAAAGGAATACGCGAGGTATAGAAATTCTCGGTCTGGGCGAAGAAGAATTCAAACTCGTAGCCCGTATATACATATGCCAGTGTGGTACTGGTGATCGATGCGATAAGAAGAGGCATCACCGACACTGTCGTGAGGTCGATCATCAGAACCTCGAGAGTAAAAAGCATACCGGCGATAGGAGCCTTGAAAATACCGGCGATACCGGCCGCCGCACCGCAGCCGACAAGAATCATGAGGATGCGCGGAGACATGCGGAATGCCCGACCGAGGTTAGATCCTATGGCAGCACCGGTGTATACTATAGGACCTTCGGCACCGACAGAACCGCCAAAACCGATGGTAACAGAACTTGCGAGGACCGATGTGTAGATATTGTGCCGCTTAAGGCGGCTTTTATTCTGCGAAATGGCATACAGAACACGTGTGACACCATGGCTGATATTGTCGCGCACAACATAGCGCACAAACAATGCTGTCAGAACCACGCCAACTGCCGGCAGCAGAATATAAAGATAGTTGCCGCTCTCTAAATTAATACGGGATGTAAGGACTGTGGATATAAAATGAATTAGATACTTCAGAACTATAGCTGCCAAGCCGCTGAAAATACCTACGAAAAAGGCCAGAACAAGTACGAAGTTGCGTTCCTTGATGTGACGGTCGCGCCACAGAAGGAATTTCATAAACATCTCTTTTATACCTTTATTAGCCGGTTCTTGTTCCATATTTCCGAGCAAAGATATAAATTTAATTCAACTTGAGCAAATCAAATTCCCTTGCCCTTGAAAACGGTGCTAACAGTATGAAAAAGTATCTTGAGATCGACGGCGAAAGAAATGTTGCGCAGATATAGAAGATCGTAGGCCGACCGCTCCACCATCTCGTCGATATTCGATGCATAGCCATACTTCACCATACCCCACGATGTGATACCCGGGCGTACCTGCCGCATCAGACTGTACCACGGCACACGTTTCAGAATGCTGTCGATATAATATTTGCGCTCGGGTCGCGGTCCGACCATCGACATCTCGCCCACCAGCACGTTCCAGAACTGCGGCAGTTCGTCGAGACGATACTTGCGCAGGAATCGTCCTATGCGTGTCACACGCGGATCATCGGCACCGCTCGACAGCTGCGGACCGTCGTTCTCGGCATCGGTATACATGCTTCTGAATTTGATGATACGGAAAAGACGACCGTGGTAGCCGACGCGTTCCTGCCGGTAGAATACCGGCCCCGGAGAATCGAGGCGGACGCCGATGGCGAGCACCCCCAGAACCGGGCTGAGCAAAATCAGCGACAGAGACGCCACCACAATATCGCCGAGTCGCTTGAGGTTGGCGACCGATGCGGGAATATTGGCATTGGTAATGTCGACAAGAGGTTCGTTCGCCACTCCGGCAACTCTGGGCTGCAGCACGCCCTTGCCGAGAAGCTCGGCGCATACCATTATCGGAACATGGAGCGAGTAAAGGCTGTCGATGGTCGCACCCATGCTTTCATTGCCCTCTATCGAAGGCAGCACCACCAGCGCACCTATTTTCAGCCGCTTGCACAGTCCTTCTATGTCTTCAGAATCGTATACCGGCAGCCCGGCAATATTCTCCGACCTATCCGAAGAAGAATCCGCGACACATGCCACCGGGCGCAGCCCCGAGAGCGTGGACGCATCCATAATCCGCTCAATCTTACGCCGGTAGGTGGCTGAAGCTCCTAAAATGAGCGTATTGACACAATAATCGCCCCTTCTTATGCGCCTGGCCGAAGCTCTACTGATCAGAAAGCGGCCTATTGCCGTCGGCAGCAACAACGAAAGATAGAGTATGGCCATCAGATCGTAGTTGGCCATGCGTTCGGGTATATTGTTGTCGATAAGCACCGTGAAATAAATGCCTAGCATGCCTACGAATGATATGAAGGCCGTATTGAGAAATTCATCGAGGCGCGAACGGTACAATGTACCGCCCTTATTATAAACCCCTGAAAGAGCATAAAGACCTATCATGACCAGCGGAATCAGTATCTGGCCAAAAATAAGTGTATTATAGAGCAGGAACCGGTGCAGTCCGCAGACCGACTCTTCGGGCGGCAATGCAAAAAAACGCGCAATGTCGAAAAGAAACCATCCGATATTCAGAGTTACGAAATCGGACAGCAGATATTTCAACTGTTGACGCGTCTGCGGCGTCATGGGCGCAGAACTTTAAAAAGACCGCCGGCCGACAGCCGCATCACCGTAGAAGGCACGCCGTCCGACGGCTTCTCATCGCGACGGTACAGACACACGTAGTCGGCACCGGCGGTAATCTCAGGCGAAATATCGGCGAAACATGCCGGAGCTTTCTCTCCACTCACATTGGCCGATGTCGACACCAGCGGATGACCAAGCCTGCGGCAAAGCTCGGCACAGAAAGCATCGGAAGTGAGCCTGACACCCAAACTGCCGTCGGATGCCAGCAGTTCCGGTGCAAGGCCGGCCTCGGGGACAGGAGAATCGTAGACTATCGTCAGAGGCTTCTCATTATACTCTATGAGTTGCCAGGCGACTTCGGGGATGTCGGCCACGGTACGCTCGAGTTGTCCTTCCGATCCGACAAGAGAGATGAGCGCCTTGGCATCGGCGCGCTTCTTGAGCTCGAAAACCTTTTTTACAGCTGCCGAAGAACAGGCATCACATCCTATACCCCATATGGTGTCGGTAGGATATACAATGATCCCCCCCCGGCGCAACACATCCAGGCACGCTTTTATATCGGCAAGTTCTGTTTCTGTCATATCACCTTATGTTTCGGCGTAGTCGCCTGGAAATCCTTGAGATACACGGGCACTGAATAGGCCGTGTCGATAAACTGGCGGCGATTGTACGCCAACTCTGCCAGTGCAACCATATCTACAGCAAGAGCTTCAACACCATCTACATATGTGCACCCCTCCATAAATGGCTGAGCCTTGGCCGCTCCACTTCCGAAATAAAGTATCGGTCGTCCTGTCGCCTTCAGACCGGCATATGAGTTTTCATCGAGGACCAGAGCGCCGGGCGTCATCATTTCGGCCAAACCGAAGTCATAAGCTCCGGTGTAGACCTCCATACGCCGCGCGTCAACCATAGGAATAAGTATCGAATCGGAGTCTACAGCATCAGTGGAGAACATGACCCTCGTGGCGAGCAGTTCGAGTGTTTTTACGCCGATAAGAGGCACGTCGAGTGCATATGCCAGTCCTTTGGCTTCGCTCAGACCTATGCGCAGACCGGTGTAGCTGCCCGGGCCGAGACTCACGGCCACAGCATCGGGCTTCAGTCCGTGCTCCTTGCCGTAGTCAAGACAGTGTTTTATAAAATCGCTAAGCATAGCCGCATGGTTGCGGCCGGTGAAATCCTCGCGGTGGGCCAGTATCATGCCGTCGGAAGTGAGTGCCGCCGAACAGGGCGCACCGGAGGTCTCTATATTCAGTATGGTAGCCATTGTACTTGTCTTTTCCGGCAAAGTTACTACTTTTTCCAGTCAAAACGGAGGGAATGCAGTCTATTTTTTGTAATTTTGCACACGCAAGGACATCCTGCGATGCCCGTACCGTTATCATCAATCATCATTGTAATCATGTTAATGTCTATGACCGGCTTCGGCAAAGCCACTGCCGGAACCGGAACAAAAAAAATAACTGTTGAGATAAAATCTCTCAACTCCAAACAGATGGACCTCAATGTCCGTCTGCCTTTTTCTTTCCGTGAACACGAACTCGACATCCGTTCTGCCATCGGCCGTTCTCTCGAGCGCGGCAAAGCCGACGTGATTATCAATGTCGAGACTACCGAAATATCGTCGGAAGTGCACTCCACTCTCGACATTGCCGCCATGGCTGCCTACAAGAAGCAGATAGAAGAGGCCTCGGCAGCCTTGGGCATTCCGACGCCGGCCGACTGGTACTCGCTGTTGCTCCGCTTCCCCGACTCCATAGCCACCGCCACCCCCGAGGTCGCCGATGCCGAACAGATCCAGGCTCTCGACGAAGCCGTGGCACGCGCCTGCGAGGCTCTTGCCGCCCATCGACGCGCCGAAGGCATAGAACTCGAAAAATTCTTCGCCGCACGCATCGGCATCATATCCTCGCTCCTGGAAAGCATCGAGCCCTACGAAGCCGAGCGTGTGCCCCGCATACGACAGAAAATAGAAGAAGGCCTGGCCAAACTCAACCTCCCCGACTACGACAAAGGTCGCCTTGAGCAGGAAATGATATTCTACATCGAAAAACTCGATGTCAACGAAGAGAAACAGCGTCTGCGCAAACATCTGCAGTATTTCATCGAGACAATGGAAGCTCCTGCAGCCGGTCAAGGCAAGAAACTCGGCTTCATAGCGCAGGAAATGGGACGCGAGATCAACACATTGGGTTCCAAGAGCAACCATGCCGAGATGCAGGCCATCGTGGTGAAGATGAAGGACGCTCTCGAGCAGATCAAAGAGCAGGTGCTCAATGTGCTTTGACACGGCGCTGAACGCTGCGTTGAAGCCCGTGAAAGTGTTAATTATGTGCAAAGAGGCGCTAAAGTTTGTTTCAGAGAGATGCCGTTAGCCGCTTTTTTACTATCTTTGCACAATTGTATATGACTACCACACCAATGCGATATTACATTGTAGCCTTTCTTGCAGTTATTTTACTGAGTTCGTGCGGCGAATACCAGCGCGCTCAGAAGAGTAACGACATTAATTATAAATTCGAATACGCCAAGCGCGCTTTCGAACAGAAAAAATACGTTCAGGCCGCTACCCTTCTCGAAGACTGCATAGCCTATTTCAAAGGCTCCGACAAAGCCGAGGAATCGCTATATCTCCTTGCCATGAGCCACTACGAGAACAAAGACTATGTGAGCTCGGGCGCATACTTCAAAACCTACTACGGCCGCTACCCCAAAGGCAAGTACACCGAATCGGCCCGCTTCTTCTGCGGCTACGGATACTATCTGGACTCTCCCGAGCCTCAGCTCGACCAGACCGGCACCATCAAGGCTATAGAAGAACTTCAGGGCTTCCTCGAATACTTCCCGCGCAGCGACAAAGTGTCCATAGCTCAGAATGCCATATTCGAGATGCAGGACAAACTTACTCTCAAACAGCTGCAGAACGCACAGCTCTACTACAACCTCGGCAACTACATGGGCAACAACTACGAGAGTGCCGTCATTGTAGCACGCAACGCCATAAAGGATTATCCCTATTCCAAATACAAGGAAGAGCTCGAACTGCTCATCCTCAAGGCACGCTATCAGGAAGCCCTCAACTCGGTGGAAGAACGTAAGGCCGACCGCTTCCGCGACGTGCTCGATGAATATTACTCCTTCATCAACAATTACCCCGAAAGTCCAAGCCGCGAAGAGGCCGACAATATCCAGAAAATTGCCAACCGCTACGTGCACGACTGATTCTCTCCCCTCGCGCCGGCATACTACCGGCACTTGTCATCAGGAATATAACAAAGTACCATAATCATGGATTTCAAGAAAAGCAACACTCCGCTCAACACCGTCACCCGCGACCTCATCGAGCTCTCGGAACAGACCGGCAACATCTATGAAACAGTATGCATCATCTCCAAGCGCGCCAACCAGATAGCCGCCCAGATGAAAAGCGATCTCGAGAAGAAACTTCAGGAATTCGCGCCCTATAACGACACTCTCGAAGAAGTGAGCGAAAACCGCGAGCAGATCGAAATATCGCGCTACTACGAGCGTCTGCCCAAACCCACCCTTATCGCTACTCAGGAATATATAGACCACAAGCTCTTCTTCCGCAAAAGCAACAAGGACCGTAGCACACTCTGATCGTCAGCGAACAACCTTCTACAAGCCGGAAGCCGCGTTTTTACGCCGCTTCCGGCTTTGACGTTACATTAGCCGGTTTTACGCTTTTAGCCGCGCCGATTTGTCTATCACGGATTTTTGCCGTAACTTTGAGGTGTAAAATTGAATTAAGACGCAGTTTAAATGCTAACATACACCAACCGCCTTCCCAGGCTCGTACTACCCGAGTACGGACGCAACATACAAAAGATGGTGGATCATTGCCTTACCATCGAAGACCGCGACGAGCGCACAGCATGCGCCCGCACCATTGTTTCGGCAATGAACACGCTCTTTCCGCCTGCCGGCGAGGATATCGAGGAGCACAAGCGCAAGCTTTGGGACCATCTGTTCATCATCAGCGACTTCCGCCTCGATGTCGATGTTCCGTTCAACCACGTGGCCAGCGATGTCTTCGCCGACGCCCCCGATCATATCGAGGTTGCAAGACCGGGATACATGCCCATGCGCAAATACGGAGCAAACATCGTCCGGATGATCGACGTGGCTTCGGGCATGGAGCCAGGAGAGGCCCGCGATGAACTTGTGTTCATGCTCGCCGATCACATGAAGAAAATACTGGTGGCATTCTGCCGCGAAGGAGTCGACGACCGCAGGGTATTCGAAGATCTGCGCATGCTTTCGCACGGAGCCATCGTTCTCGATCCGGAGCTGGTGCGTCTCCATGAATTCCGTGCCCTCCCCGCACCCTCAAAGAAGAAGAAAAAGAAATGATTCCGACTGATCAGCTCATAGAAATCGGTCGTTTCGGCAAGTCGCACGGCGTAAAAGGCGAACTGTCGGCTGTAATCCCCGACTGCGGCATCGACCCTGCGGAACTGCCATGTGTCTTTGTCGAACTCGACGGCCTTATGGTGCCTTTTTTCATCGCCTCGACGCGGACTAAAGGTGCTGAGAGCGTACTGCTCACCTTCGAGGGCATAGACACCCAGGACAAGGCCGCGCGTTTTACCAACAAAGCCATCTATGTAAAGGCATCCGATCTGCCTGACAACGAAGAAGACGGCGAAGGATTCTATCTCGACGATCTCATAGGCTATTCTGTCGTTTCCGACGGCAAGACGATCGGCGAAATAACCGATTTCGACGATTCGACCGACAATTATCTGTTCATAGTCAGAAAGCCGTCCGGAAATGAAATGCTTGTGCCGGCCAATCCCGAGCTGATCGAAGAAGTCGACCCTCAATCTCAAACCATATACATGAATCTACCCACCGGGCTTACAGAATTATGAAAGAATACGACGAAGACGAAGCCATCGCCATGATGGGAAAAGCTCTTGGAGCGGACGCCCCCTCCGAAGAAGACATCTATCAGGTTCTCGACCTGATATTCGACTACTACGATGAAAACGGCGAACTCGACATCGACGCCGATGCTGACGAAGATACCGACATCGACGAGATGGTGAGCTACATAGCCCGGTATCTCAAAGGCAAATCGAGCGCAGTGCTTTCGCCCGCACAGATCAAGGCTCTGGTGCTTGCCGAAATCGCTTACGAAGACAGTCTGCTCTGATTATGCCGGGCTCTCTCCGTTATATCGCAGCAGCCGCACTCACCGCCGCCACCCTCGCAGTGTCGGCTCAGAAAGACGCTGAGTTCGACCCTACCACAGCTTCGATCGAAGAAAACATAAAATATCCTGCCGTCTCCGAAAAGAACGCTAGAGCGGTTGTCGCCCGCATGGACGAACTCAAATCGGCTCTTAAGAACGAAGGGTATGATGTTACCTCCGTACGCTCGGGCCAGGTGGTGATGGTGACAATACCCTGCTCCGACATCTTCTCGCCGAATGAGACCATACTTGCCAAAAAAGCCGCGTCGAAACTTGCCGGTCTGAAACGGTTTATACGCCGCACGGCCGATTTTAAGGTCGTGCTTGCGGTGCACAGCGACGACACCGGCGACGAGACTTATGCCGACCGGCTCACCGCCGACCGTGCCAATGCCATCGACGACTATTTCTACCGAGAGGACGGTCATCGCGAAACAGGCATTATCCCCTACGGCATAGGAGCTGACGAACCGCTGGCCGACAACCACGGTCGTGCCAACCGAGCCCGTAACCGGCGTATCGAAATATATTTTATTCCCACACAAGAATTCATCAAAAACGCTCGTAAATAACGATGCCTGCCGACAACACTACATACCAGCAGAAAAAAATATTTGCCAGGAAAGGAGCCATGCCGGAAGATCCGGTGGGGCGACTCGTGCCCCGCGCTATCGAAGTAGAAGCTGCGGTACTTGGCGCTCTGATGGTAGAAAAAGATGCCTTCACACTGGTGTGCGACCTGCTCAAACCCGAAAGCTTCTACGAACCCCGTCATGCCCTTGTCTATGAGGCCATCCAGACTCTTGGCCTCGAGCAGAAGCCTATCGACATGATGACGGTTGTCAACCAGATGCGACTGTCCAATACTCTCGAGAGTGCCGGCGGTGCCGCTTTTGTTGTCGGCCTTACTTCTAATGTGGCATCAGCGGCGCATGTGGAATTCCACGCCCGCATTGTGGCGCAGAAATACCTTGCACGAGAACTTATAGCCTTTGCGTCGGAAGTAGAAAACGCATCTTTCGACGAAAGCAACGACGTCGACGATATCCTTCAGGAAACCGAAAAACGCCTGTTCGAAATCTCTCAGGGCAATGTAAAGAAAGAGGTATCGCAAATCGATCCTCTCATCACTCATGCGCTCGAACGGATGCAGATGGCATCGCAGCAGGAGTCGGGCCTGAGCGGTCTGAGCAGCGGTTTCCGTGAACTTGACCGATATACCTCTGGTTGGCAGAACTCCGATCTTATTATCATCGCGGCCCGACCGGCCATGGGCAAGACGGCCTTCGTGCTGTCTATGGCGCTAAATATTGCCAAAAAGAACAACCCCATTGCGGTCTTCTCGCTCGAAATGAGCAACCTGCAGCTCGTCAACCGTCTCATCTCCAACGCATGCGAACTCGGTGGCGAAAAAATAAAAAGCGGCAAACTCTCGCAACTCGAATGGAATCAGCTTCTCAACCGCCTTCAAGGTCTGCAGGGATTGCCACTGTACGTCGACGACACATCAAGCCTGTCGATAATGGAGCTGCGAAGCAAGGCGCGACGTCTGGTGCGCGAACACGGCGTCCGCATGATTATCATAGACTACCTGCAGCTCATGACAGCCGGCGGCCTTAAACTTGGCTCGCGCGAGCAGGAAGTCAGCACCATATCGCGTTCGCTCAAGCAGCTCGCCAAGGAGCTCGACATACCCATCGTCGCCCTTTCGCAGCTCAACCGAAAGCTCGAAGACCGCGGCAACAAGGACAAGCGTCCGCAGCTGTCCGACCTCCGCGAATCCGGTGCCATCGAACAGGATGCCGACATCGTATGTTTCATACACCGTCCGGAATACTACTCGCATTCTGCCACCGACGACGAAGGACGCGATATCCGCGGCAAAGCCGAATTCATCCTGGCCAAGCACCGTAGCGGTTCGGTAGGCACTGTCGATCTCCGGTTCCGCAACGAATATGTGCGCTTCGAGAACTGGGAACCCGCGCCCGACGAGCCCGGGGCCTTCGGCATGCGTGCCGCCGCCGACAATACCGACACAGCCGTGCCGGTGCCCGATGCCGCGGCAGCTGCAGCCGATGCCGCAGCCCTCGGATTATCCGGCACCGGCGGAATGCCGGGGCCTAACCCCGATTTTCTCAATGAAGGAGGAAATTCCGACAGACCTTTCTGATTTTTTTGCTAATTTTGCAGTTCATAAGCATACTCACACATGGACCAGACAAAACCTAAGACAAAGGAAATGAAACGCAAACCATCGTGGCCGGTCATAGCCGCCGTAGTGGCAGGAGCCATTGCGGTAGGCGCACTCGTATTCTGGGCCGTCCGTTCCTCACGCGCCGCTCAGGCCGCACAGGCCGAAATGGAGCAGATGCAGCTCGACATTGCCCAGCAGCAGCTCGAAAGCGAATATGCCGACCTCAACAATGAGTTCGCCCAGTTCGAAAATTCCCGTCAGTACATAAAAGACGATTCCATCAAGCGTCAGCTCAACGAAAAGTATGAAGCTGCCCGTCTGCAGGTAGAAAAACTTCAGCAGGAACTTGCAAGCCAGAAACACAAAAGCGCTGCCGAAATTGCCAAACTGCGTGGCGAAATCGACACTCTCCGCGCTCTTCTGCGCCATTACGTGGAGGAAATCGACCGCCTCAACAAAGAAAACGAAGCGCTCCGCAACGAAAACACCGAAATCAAGCGGCAGAACAACAATCTGCAGTCACAGATACACGAAACCACACGCAAGAACGAAGTCCTGAGCGAGCGCATGACACTGGCCGAGCGTCTCAACGTCACCGGCCTCAGCCTCGGAGCCCTCAACAAGAAAGGCAAAAACGAGAAGAAAGTGTCTAAAGCCACCCAGCTCGTCATAAACTTCACCATACCGCAGAACAATTCGACTCCCGTAGGCGAAAAGACCATCTATGCCCGCATCATCTCACCGTCGGGCCAGTTGCTCACCGGCGGCGGTTCGTTCTCGTTCGAAGGCGGCTCGGTGCAGTGCTCCGCCAAGAAAACTATCGAGTACGAAGGCGACGAAATACCCGGCGTGACCATCTACTGGGATGTCAACACCCCGCTCATAGCCGGCGACTATACCGTCGAACTCTTCGCCGATAATTTCCGCCTTATCTCGCGCTCGTTCAGCCTCAAATAACAAATGGATTTCCTGCGTTACATCTTCGACGCCGTCAATTCCATCGAAGTCAATACTGTCGGCTCTATCTACAAGCTTCTGCTCAGCATGTTGCTTGGAGCCGTCGTGGGCTTCGAGCGTCGGCGCAAAGGCCAGACGGCCGGCGTGCGCACTTTCTCGCTCATTTCTATGGGCGCCACTCTTGCCATGCTGCTGTCGATATATGTGCCGCAGGAATACATGGGACTCAAAAACGGCGACCCGGGCCGTATCGCCGCACAGGTGATAACAGGCATCGGTTTTCTCGGTGCAGGAGCCATCATACAGATGAAAGGCTCGGTACGCGGGCTCACCACCGCCGCAGGCATATGGATGGTTGCCATCATCGGCATGGCTGTAGGCCTTGGACTCTACTGGCTGTCGATTGTAGCGTCGGCGCTCATACTTTTTATACTGGTGCTCCTCGAGGGCATCGAGCGACGGCTGAGCCGCGGTGCCGAATCGCGTATCATACGCATCCGCACCAACGACATACTTCACGACATCCGCGACTATCGCGCCGTACTACGGCAGCACAACATCCATCTCAACAACTTCTATGTAGACTACGATTTCGATGCAAACGAAACACATCTCAACCTCATCGTTCTTGTAAAAGAAACCACAAACTACATAGAGCTCTTCTCGCAGTTCGCCAAACTTCATCCAACCAAAGCAATCACACTCGCCAATCAGATAAACATTTAACCAATGGAAGTACAGGGTCTTATCAGCGATCTGGCATTCATACTGCTGCTCGGAGCCGTAGTCACTGTCCTTTTCAAATGGATAAAACAGCCTGTGGTTCTCGGCTATATAGTAGCCGGCTTTCTGGCAAGTCCGCATTTCGAATATCTTCCTTCGGTCACTACCGAAGAAAATATCGATTTCTGGGCACAGATAGGCATTGTGGCGCTTCTGTTCTCGCTCGGCCTCGAGTTCAGCTTCCGCAAACTGCTTAATTCCGGCGGTTCGGCCGTGGTTACGGCACTGATCATAGTATCGGGTATGATGTGCGCGGGTTTTGCCGTCGGGCACCTGATGCACCTCAACTATATCAACAGCCTCTTCCTGGGCGGCATGCTGTCGATGTCGTCGACCACCATCATTATCAAGGCATTCACCGACATGGGACTGAGGCAGAAGAAGTTCGCCTCGCTTGTGCTGGCAGTGCTCATAGTCGAAGATCTGTTCGCGGTTTTGATGATGGTGCTGTTGTCTTCGATAGCCATCAATAAAAGTGTGGAAGGCGGTCAGCTTCTCTACAGCGTGGGTAAGCTCATGTTCTTCCTCATCATATGGTTCCTGGTGGGCGTTTGGGTACTGCCGTCGCTTCTCAACCGTATACGCCGCTTCCTCAATTCCGAGACTCTTCTTGTAGTCTCGATGGGTCTGTGCCTGGGCATGGCCGTATTCTCGGTATTCTGCGGCTTTTCGCTGGCTCTCGGTGCCTTTGTCATGGGTTCGATCCTCGCCGGCACAAGCTATGCCGAGCGTATAGAGAACGTCGTCACACCGGTCAAGGACCTGTTTGGCTCGGTTTTCTTCATCTCCGTAGGCATGATGGTGCAGCCGGCCATTCTGGTGGAATATCTTGGCCCGATTCTTCTGCTGTCGGCAGTAGTTATCGTCGGCATGATTATATTCGGCACATTCGGCATGCTTGTCACAGGGCAGACGCTCAGGGTGGCAATCCAGTCCGGTTTCTCGCTCACACAGATCGGCGAATTCGCATTCATCATCGCCACTCTGGGCATGAGTCTCGGCGTACTCGACCACACCATCTATCCCATAGTAGTAGCAGTGTCGGTAATCACCACCTTCACCACACCCTACTTCATAAAGATGTCCCTGCCGTTCTATAACTGGCTTCAGCGGCATCTGCCCCGACGGCTGCGCTTCCTTATCGACCGCTATCGCACACAGGCCGACCGCAGCGACGCCGCCGGCCGGCCATGGAAAGCGGTACTGAAGCGGTACATATGGCGCACAGTGCTCTACTCGGTAGTGCTTGTTGCCATCATAGTGCTGTCGCAGCTGTATCTGCGGCCTTGGCTCGAGGCTCATGCCGGTACATGGGCCCGCCCTCTCACCGCTCTCATCACCATAGGCGCCATGTCGCCATTCCTCCTGGCTCTGATAATACCGATATCGACGCGCGATCCGCAGGGCAACGAAGGCCTTGGCAGCAACGTGCCGAAGATAGTAATGACCATTTTCCGCTTCCTGATAGCCATCGTGTTCGTAGTACATGCCATCACCGAGGTATACTCGGCCAAAGTTGGCCTTGTAGCCGTGGTTGCGGTGGTGGTACTGGTGGCATTCTACTTCTCGAGAAAGCTCAATGCGAGCATGGAGAGGATAGAAGGCAAATTCCTCGATAACCTCAACGAGCGCGAACTCCGCCGCAGCGGTAAAAAGAATGCCGTAGTCAACGACCTTCACCAGGCTTATATGACCGTTGGCGCGGCATGTCCCTTCGCCGGCGAACGACTCATGGATTCCAACCTGCGCAGCCGCTTCGGCGTCAATGTGGTCAGCATACAGCGCGGTTCCGAGTTCATACCGATCCCTAACAGCCGCACCCGCATCTACCCCGGCGACGTTCTCGGCATAATAGGCACCGACGAACAGATCGAAAAGCTCCTGCCGCAAGTCGAAGCCGCGGCGGCCGAAAAAGATTCGGCTTTCACTCCCGACGATTCCAAACTCACCAACATACTGCTTGGTCCCGACTCTCCCCTCATATCGCAGACTCCGCGCTCGGCGGCATTGCGCGATACCTACGATGCGCTTGTCGTGGCCGTGGACCGTGGCGACGAACACATCGACTCCAAGCCCGATCTCGTATTCCGCGAAGGCGACATTGTGTGGCTGGTGGGCAATCCTTCAAAACTCGCAAAACTTAAATAATATAAAATACAACAGACATGGACAGCGGTCGCTATGAGAAAAGAGGAGTCTCGGCTTCCAAGGAAGACGTGCACTCGGCTATCCGGAACATCGACAAAGGTATCTTCCCCGGTGCTTTCTGTAAAATAATACCCGATTATCTTGCGGGCGATCCCGAGTGGTGCAACATAATGCATGCCGACGGAGCCGGCACTAAATCGGCTCTGGCCTATGCCTACTGGCGCGAGACAGGCAATCTCGATGTATGGAAAGGCATCGCACAGGACTCTCTCATCATGAATATCGACGACCTCATATGTGTCGGCGCCACCGACAATATCCTTCTTTCATCGACAATAGGCCGCAATAAGCGTCTGGTGCCGGGCGAGGTTATCTCGGCGGTCATAAACGCCACTCAGGAGCTCGTCGAAGAGCTGCGTACCATGGGCGTGAGCATCTATCCCACCGGCGGAGAGACCGCCGATGTCGGCGATCTCGTGCGCACCATAATAGTGGACAGCACTGTAGCATGCCGCATGCGCCGGGCAGACGTTATCGACAACAGCCGCATCGCCGCCGGCGACGTCATTGTAGGTCTCGCCTCGTACGGCAAAGCAGCCTATGAAAAAGAATACAACGGCGGCATGGGCAGCAACGGCCTCACATCGGCCCGTCACGACGTTTTCGGCAAATCCGTAGCCGAAAAATACCCCGAGACCTTTGATCCGGGCTTGCCTATAGAACTGGTATACTGCGGCTCCAAAGGGCTTACGGATGCCGTCGAGGGCGCACCGCTCGACGCCGGACGCCTGGTGCTCTCCCCCACCCGCACCTACGCACCGGTTGTCAAGGCTGTTCTCTCCGAACTGCGGCCGGCAGTACACGGCATGGTGCACTGCTCGGGTGGTGCCCAGACCAAGATACTGAACTTTGTGGAAGGCAAACACGTTATTAAAGACAACTTATTCGACGTACCGCCGTTGTTCGACCTCATACGCCGCGAATCGGGCACAGATCCCCGCGAAATGTACAAGGTATTCAACATGGGCCACCGACTCGAAATATACTGCGACCCTGCAGCCGCCGACCGCATAATAGGCATCGCCGCAGAGTTCGGTATAGAAGGCAAGGTGATAGGCCGCGTCGAAGAAGCTCCGGCCAAGAAACTCACTCTGAGCACGCCCTACGGAACTTTCGAATACTGAGCAGCGCGAAATATCTGGCCATCCAGCCTGCCCAGTCTGCCGGATGGCCAGCTAACATCACGCTCGATATGCAAATCCGCCACTTCAAAGCCTCAGCGCTCTCAATTCTGTCTTTCCTCCTGCTGTCTTCGGCAACCCTGACCTCGTGTGGTCATAAATCCACCGGCAATACATCGGCTACAGACGCAGAACCGCTTCCCGACACACTCCGCGTAGTCACATTGTACGGACCTACGTCCTATTTTCTCTACCGCGACGAGCCGATGGGCTACGACTACACTCTTGTCGACAGCCTGGCACGGCAGAAGGGCATGGTTCTCGATCTGAAAGTCGCCCGCAATCTGTCGACGGCGGTAGCGATGCTCGACTCGGGAAAAGTGGACCTCATAGCTTATGAAGTACCCATAACCGAGCACTACAAAAAATATGTGCTGCCTTGCGGACCGGAAAACTATACTACCCAGGTACTGGTTCAGCCCAAGGTCAACGGTCAGGCACCGTTGAAAGACGTCACGGAACTTGTGGGCAAAGAGGTGTATGTGGAAAAGGACAGCAAATATCTGCGTCGCATGCAGAACCTCAACGATGAAATCGGCGGAGGCATAATAATTCACGAAGTCGATGCCGACACACTCATTACCGAGGACCTGCTGCGGCTCGTATCCGACGGTGAAATCCCCATGACTATAGTCGACAGCGACATAGCCATGCTCAACCAGACATATTATCCCGATCTCGACGTGAGTATGGAGGTAAGTTTTCCGCAACGGGCATCGTGGGCAGTAGCCCCCGACAAGGCATGGCTTGCCGATTCTATCGATTCGTGGTTCGCAGGCGAATCGCCTCAGCGCACCAATGCCGAACTTCTGAAACGATACTTCGAGCAGACCAAATACAGCCCTGTTGTCGGGTTCGACTTCTCCAAAGGCTACATATCGAAGTACGACGATATATTCAAGAAGTACGCTCCTACTGTCGGATGGGACTGGCGTCTGATGGCCGCCCAGGCATTTGTCGAGAGCAAATTCAAACCGAATGCCCGCTCGTGGGTGGGTGCACGCGGACTGATGCAGATAATGCCGAGCACAGCTCGAGGCTACAGGACAAGTGTGTCGCAGCTCGGAAATCCGGAGACGAGCGTAAAAGTGGCATCGAAACTCATAAACGACCTCGACAGCTATCTGCTGAAATATGTGCCCAACGACAAAGAACGTCTAAAATTTGTAATAGCGGCTTACAACGTCGGCATCGCTCATGTCTACGATGCCATAGCCCTGGCCGAGAAATATGACCTCGATCCGCAGAAGTGGGACGACAACGTCGAAAAAGCCATGCTCATGAAGATGAATCCCAAATACTACAACGATCCGGTGACTAAATACGGCTATTGCCGCGGAACCGAGACAGTGTCGTATGTAAAACAGATAACAAACTTCTACGAACAGGCACGCCGCGAAATAAGCGCTTAAAATCCAAAACAATACAAACAACTAATTCAACATGAAGAAAACCGTCATTTCGGCAGCGATTGTCTGCCTGCTCTTCAGCTCCATGCTCACTACCCCGTCGTGCATCGGCAGCTTCTCTCTCACCAACCGTCTTCTGGGCTGGAACCAGAATGTAGGCAACAAATTCATCAACGAACTCGTGTTCTTCGCTTTCTGGGTTCTTCCCGTATACGAAGTATGCGGTCTGGCCGACCTGCTGGTTCTCAACAGCATCGAATTCTGGAGCGGCACCAACCCCATGGCTAAAGGCGAACGCATCATCGACGGTAAGGATGGCAAATATCTTGTCCGCTGCGACGGCAAGGGCTACGACGTGATTAGCTGCAACGACGGCTCTTCTGTACGTCTCGACTTCGATCAGCAGGAACAGACATGGTCGTTCGAGTCGAACGGCGAACGTCATATCCTCTTCCAGTTCGTCGACGACACCCACGTGAAAATGCCCGTAGCCAACGGTGAATTCCGCACGGTAGAGCTTTCTCAGGCTGGTGTATACGCATACCAGGAAATGGTAGGCGGTCCGTCGTTCGCCGCTCGCTGAAATCGCTGAATAAAATCAATGCGCCACAGAAATTCCGAAAGGATTCTGCGGCGCATTTTTATTTTATAAGGATTGATTATCGCCTGTAATAGATACGGCGCACACGCGGCGATACGCACGTGAATACTTCGTAAGGAATAGTTCCGAGTACTTCGGCAAGGTTCTCGACCGGAGCTGTCGGGCCGAAAATCTCTACCTCGTCGCCTATGGCAACATCGGGCACGTCGGTTACATCGACCATGCACAGGTCCATGCAGATATTGCCTATGGTCGGGCATGCCACACCTCGGACTGTGAAGGATGCATTGCCGCGGCTCAGGCGACGGTTTATGCCGTCGGCGTAGCCGGCAGGTACGGTCGCGATGATGCTCTCACGTTCCGTCACTCCGCGGCATCCGTAGCCTACAGGCGTTCCGGCCGGCAGGTGTTTGAGCGATATGATTCGTGTCTTGAATGTCGCCACAGTCCTGAGACCGTCCTTTGGCTCCCATGGCAATGGCGAAATACCGTAGAGGCCTATGCCCAGGCGAGCCATCTCGTAGGGTCCGCAGTCGGCGAAACGCATCATACCCGCTGTATTGAGGATATGACGCCTGAAGCTATAGCCTAAGGCCTTGCCCAGTTTTTCGGTCATGCGATGGAAGGTATCGATCTGCATATGCGTGTATTCGTCGAGATCGAGACAGTCGGCAGTTGCAAGATGAGAGAACACCGACGCTACCACAAGCCGCGAAGCATCTCTTTGCAGCCAATCTATCAGGCCGTCGAGCTGGTCTTCGGTAAATCCCACACGATGCATGCCGGTGTCGAGTTTTATATGTATCGGGCAGTCTTTCTGGCCGTTTTCCCGAGCCGTTTTCTCGAGCAGACTGAGTTCGTCTATAGAGAAAACGGCCGGTTCTATTCTGTTGGAGAACAGCGCCGGGCACTGATCGGTCACAGGGTTAAGGACCATGATGGGCATTGTGACACCTGCTTTACGCAAGGCTATGGCTTCGTCGACGACAGCCACAGCAAGATATGCGGCTCCCTGGCTCTGCAGCGTACGGCCGATTTCGACAGCACCCATGCCATATGCCGAGGCCTTGACCATGCCTACCATGCCCGTACCGGCCGGCAGAAGACGGCGATAGCTGTTGTAATTGTGCACCACGGCATCAAGATCGACCTCGAGCAACGTATCGTGGCCGGCGCTGCACAGACTGTCGGCAAAAGAGCGCGGCAGCCCGAATAGCAGCAGACGCGCATCGGGATACGGATTTTCGAGATGATAGCTTTCGACAAACCGGGAGGCGGCCTCATCGCTGTCGATGATCCTGACATCGCATATGCCGTATGCTTTAGCCATATCACGGGCCCGCTGCATCAGATCGGCCACATTCTGCGAACGGCCGTGCACCAGACGACCGAGAATAAGCACCAGACGATCGTTCTCGGCACCCTGCCGGCGCATAAAGTCGAGGGCGTCGCGTAGCGACTCGTAGTCTGCCGTCGCATAGTCGCCGATAACAGTATGATTGTAGAGGCCGCTCTGAATTTCGCGCCTCATGTCGGCAAGCGACAGAGACTCGATATCGGCGTGCGGCAAAGCGAGTGCCGTAACCACAGCATTGGCTATGGCGTGGAAAATAGTCGGGAAAGAGCCTTGAGTCACCGGCACCAGAGTAAGGTCACGGCGACGGCTTTTCAGCGCATCAAGTGCCGAGACAAGTTCGGGATCACTGTCGGCATAAAATATGGTGTGACAATCGCGTACGATAGCGATTTTTTCGTTTATCTTATCTGCATGAGATGCAAAATTCTCGTCGTGTTCGCCGGTTATCGGTGTTATTATGCCGATGCCATGAGATGCGGCCAACAGCGCATGCATCGCCTCGCCCTGCCCGGGACCGTCGATACCGGCCTCGGTAATCATATAATCGGGCTGCGAAGGTTCTGTCATACGCCATACGGCAAGAGGCACGCCTATGCTCGAGTTCCAGCTGCGCGGACTGCGGGCGATATCTACATATCCGCACAAAGCACTGAAAAGCAGCTCCTTCACCTTGCTTTTGCCACAACTGCCGGTAACGACAATGCCATTCTTAAAACCGTCGAGGCGCGCCCTGGCAATTCCTGCAAGCGCATCTTTGGCCGAATCCACAACGATGAACGAGGCATCGGGCATTGACAGAGAGTCGACTTCGCGCTCTACGATGAATGCTCCTACTCCCTTCGAATAAAGCTCGTTTATGAATTTGTGTCCGTCGCCGATTTCTGTACGCAGTGCGACAAAAATCGTCGAAGCGGGCTCCGATACCGAACGGCTGTCGGTGACAAGATAGTGATATCGCCGACACGAGGTATCGGCATCAGGTGGAAAAATAGTTCTGACGGCTTTAGCAGCGCGTGATATGTCAGTCAATGTATCTGTCATTACTCCAAAATGGTACGATGGCACGAAGCCAAATATCTTTTACGGGCAAAAGCCGCCTCGTTGCGGGTAGCTGCCGTAAAATAACAATCTTCAAATTTTTCGTATATATATGCCACGGCCTTTGCCGAAACATGCACAAGATCGTCGGCATATGCCCTGTAATCGCGAAGATCGTCCATCACAATCTCATACGAAGGGAAATAACCGACAAAGCCGTCGCTGTCGCCACACAGTGCATCAACTGCAAGATGCAGAGTGGCCTTGCTGACAGTATTCTCGTGGAAGCCGTCGGAAAGATGGCGTATGGGGCTGACTGTGAATACAACCCGCCGTGCACCGCCGGCTTTAAGGAGCGACACGATTTCGGCCAGTGACGCGCCGGCTTCCGTCACATCGATACGGCGGCGCTTGAACATCGCAGCCGGGAATTTATGGCAGTTGCCTACGGTTTTGCCGGTCTGGACAAGTTCGTAAATATATGATGTGCCTAATGTTATAAATACCACGGCTCCCGACGATATTCTTGTGCGGATGCCCTCGAGCAAAGTGTTTACCTCAGCTGCTATAGCGGCAGGATCGCTGCCGCTGAAGCGCGTGGCATAGTCGAGGCAATGATAGCCCCGGGGACCGGGAAGAAGCTCTGCGGCCTTGTACTCGGCGCCTGTAAGCGCCCTCCGCAAACATGTGGCTATCGACAGAGGGTTATACAGCGGTCCGAGAGGATTGGCCGAGACATCGAAGCCGCGTTCCTGCAGGCAACGGCCTATTTCGTCGGAAAAACACGAGCCGATGAAAAGCAGTTTTTCATCGGCCGATATTTTCCAGTCGCTCGGTGAGCAGGTAAGTTCAGTCCTAAATTTCACCATATCAGAACATCTGGTAGTCGATAGAAAGCACCTGGAACTCGGTACGGCGGTTTATCTGGTCGGCCACCTCCTGATCCGCCTCGGGAAGAGTGAGTATAAATTCCTCCGTGAGCTCCTGGCCTTCCTGAAACTGAGGATATTCGCGGGCCAGTTTTTTTGTGATAACCTTCGGACGCGATTCGCCGTAACCCTGACTCTGAAGTCTCTCGGGTGCAATGCCAACCGATATGAGATAATCGATAACCGACTTGGCGCGCCGCGACGAAAGCCGGATATTGTATTCGTCGGTACCCTTGCGGTCGGTGTGCGAAGCCATTTCGATAGTTACGTTAGGATTATCGCGGAGTACCTGGGCCATCTCGTCGAGCGCAGCCTTCGATTCGGGTCTCAGACTTGCCTTGTCGAAGTCATAGAAAATATTGTCGATAACCACAGGCTTGGTTATGGACGCAAGGATAAAATCCACACCGTACTCGGCATCTTCTTCGGCAATATCGCTTGTAAACTCCTGCTTTGCATTGAGGTAGCCTTTGGCTCCGGCCATCATCACATAGCTGACACCGCGGTCGAGCGGGAAGGAGAAAGAGCCGTCGGCACGCGCCATCTGCTTCTGATTGGAGCCGTCGTTGCCTACTATACGTATCACGGCATTCGGCACCGGCTCCTCGTCGCGGTCGAGTACCCAACCGCTTATAAGTATCTTAAGCTCCGGCAGTTCAAAGGAGAACAGATGGTCGTAGCCGCGGTTGTCGCCCCGGTTCGATGTAAAGAATCCGCTTTCACCCTCTCCGAAAGTCATGCCGAAATCATCGGACGGAGAATTGACGGGAGTACCCATGTTTGTAACCTTCCAGCCACCCGACGGTGTCATTTCGGCCCGGAAAATATCAAGGCCTCCATAGCCCGGGTGGCCGTTCGATGAGAAATAGAGCACGGAATCGCTTCGGAATGTCGGGAACATTTCGTCGCCCGGAGTATTGATCCATTCGCCGAGATTTTCGAGAGAGCCTGCACGCTCTTTAAGATTTATACGCCATATATCGCGGCCGCCCGAACCACCGGGCATGTCGCTGCAGAAATAGAGCCAGTTGCCGTCGGGCGACACAGCCGGATGCGCGTAGTTCGACAGGGTGTCGGCCGTAATCTCGAACTTTACAGGAGCACTCCACTTGGCATCGGAACGCTGCGAAGTATATATCTCGACACCGGTATGTGAATTTGGCTCGCGGCGTGCACGGCTTAGGTACATCGTCGAACCGTCGGGCGAAAAGGCGGGCGTTCCCTCGTCGAATTCGGTATTAAGCTCGCCTTCTACCGGCTCGGGTCGCTTCCATTCTCCCCTTTCGTTCTTTCCCGCAAACCATATATCGCCTTTTTTCATACCGGTAATCTCGCTCTTGTGAGTACCGGCCGATTTTTCGTTTGTCGATGTGAAAAAGATCTGATCGAGCGAACGGTCCTGATACATCGGAGAATAATCGGCCCGGCGGCTGTTGAAGAGTTTGGCGTTTTTCACCACATAGCGGGTGGCGCCTTTCTTTTCAAGCCCCATGCGGGCTCCGATGAGGCCGTTCTGAGCCAACACATCGGCAGGCTTCCAGGCCAGATATTCGCTGTAGTTTTTTACTGCGGCGGCATACTGCCCCTGGGCATGCTGCATCTGCGCCAGCGACAGATATAGAGTCGAGTCTCCGTAGCCATAGCGTATGGCATTCTGATATGCGGCGGCCGCACGCGCATACTGGTTCAGCCGGCGATGGCATTCGGCCATCTTGTAGGTGACCTCTCCGCGCAGGGCGCGTTCTTCGCGCTTGGTAAGTTTATTGTATATTTTGCGGTATGTTTTCGATGCATCGAAATACTCGCCGCGTTCCATCTGTTCGTTGGCCGTACTGAGCTTGGCACCCCGGCACGAACTCATAAGCACGCACAGGAGCACGAGGGCTGTCAGTATCTTCATGTGACTTTTCATATTCTAAAAAACGGCCGACGAAGCGCTTTATTGCCAAATTGTCATGAGATTTTGATGCCCGAAAATCCCATGAATGCCATGGCAAGTATGCCGGCGACTATCAGAGCGATAGGCACTCCACGCATAGACCGCGGCACATTAGCAAGAGCCAACTGGGTGCGTATGCCGGCGAAAACGGTAAGCGCAAGCGCGAAACCCAGTGCGGTGGCCACGGCATAGACAAGCGAGTAAAGGAACCCGAAATCTTTCTGAGCCACTATGATAGCCACACCAAGCACAGCACAGTTCGTGGTGATTAGCGGCAGAAATACGCCCAGGGCGGCATATAGCGAGGGCGATACTTTCTTCATCATTATCTCGAGCATCTGCACAAGCACGGCAATAACGAGAATGAAGCTGATAGTCTGCACATAGACAAGTCCGAGCGGCACAAGGACATAGTGCTGCAGCAGCCAGGTAACAGCCGTGGCCACCGCCATGACAAATGTCACGGCCATACCCATGCCGAAAGCCGACTCGAGATTCTTCGATACTCCGATAAAAGGACATATGCCCAGAAACTGGGAGAAAACTATATTATTGACCAATATGGCCGAAAATATGACAGCTATATATTCGAGCATGGCTATTTATTGTTATACAGACGGTTGAACAAAGCTATCAGCAGTCCGAGCACTATGAATGCGCCCGGCGCGAGAACAAACAGAAGCGCTCCGAAGTCGGCGCTGTAAAGCTGACAGCCGAACACGGCGCCCGTGCCCAGCAATTCGCGCACTGAGCCAAGCAATGTAAGGGCAAGAGTGAAGCCCACACCGACACCGATGCCGTCGCAGAGCGAATCGATCACACTGTTTTTAGAGGCAAAAGCCTCGGCACGGCCAAGCAATATGCAGTTCACCACTATCAGAGGGATGAATATGCCGAGGCTTGCGTAGAGCGACGGCACATAGGCCTGCATGAGCATCTGAAGGATGGTGACAAAAGATGCGATGACAACGATATATACGGGTATGCGCACCTTATCGGGCACAATATTCTTGATCGCCGAAATAGCCATGTTCGAGCACATGAGCACAAAGAGCGTGGCCAGACCCATCGACATGCCGGTCATAGCCGACGATGTGGTGCCCAAAGTCGGACACATGCCCAGTATAAGCACAAACGTCGGATTGCGTTTTACGATACCGTCGAAGATTATTCTTAAAGCGTTCATCTGTCTGTCATCGAATTAGCACAGGCTTCAGCGGCCCTGTTCAAGGCCTCCATAAATGCCCGCGAGGTAATTGTGGCTCCGGTTATTGCATCGATATCCCCGCCGTCGGCAGCGACAACGAACGGTTTGGCATGCCCGATAATGTAGTGTGTGCTGCCCGGCTCAGTAAACCAGTCTGCCATCCGGGCACCGAGTCCCGGCGTTTCCGCATGGCTCAGCACACGGTATCCGGTGATACGGCCGTCGGTATCGAAACCGGCCAGAATGGTGAAACGGCCCGAGAAACCGTTGTCGCTGAAAGTCTCGACAGCGGTGCCGACACGTTCGCCTCCGAGGGTAGCCGGGAAAAGAGTGAGCCCGTCGACCTCATAGACATTATCCGACGGATTATTGTCGAACGCCGGAAGTACTTCGGCAATAGCCTGCCTGCGGGCAGCTTCCTGAGCTTCGGCTATAGGCTTCTGTGTAAGGATATTCACTCCTGCAAGCGCAGCGCCGACAAGGAGCGACAATCCGCACAGACTCAGACACATAGTCGTAAGATTCGATTTCATACCATTGCCTCCTTTCTCCGCTTGGGCGAGAAGCGGTGCGGTTTCAGATAGCGGTTTATAAGTGGCGTGAAGCCGTTCATGATAAGGATGGCGAACGACATACCCTCGGGATAAGCACCCCAACGGCGTATCGACGCGGTGATTATGCCTATAAACAGGCCGTACAGGAGCATGCCGCGGCGCGTCATTGGCGATGTCACATAGTCGGTGGCCATGAAGATGGCACCAAGCAGCAGACTGCCCGAAAATATATCGAAAAGCACCGGATAGCCTGCCAGAACATCGACCAAAGCAAGCCCCACAACTATCGATACAGGTATATGCCACTTTATGATCCTCACGGCAAGAAGATAGGCAAAGCCCAGAAGCAGAGCCAGCGCACTGACCTCGCCCATCGATCCGCCCATAGAGCCTATGAGCATGTCGCTGCCGGGGAGTTCTGTCGGTGTCAGCTGTCCGAGCTTGACGAGCGAGAGGACTGTCGCACCGGTGACACCGTCGGCATCGCCGAAACCGGCGTCGGGCAGCGGCCATGTGGTCATAGCCACGGGAAAGGATATGAGAAGGAACACGCGGCCTACAAGAGCCGGATTGAAGATATTGCAGCCCAGGCCGCCGAATGCCATTTTGGCAATGCCTACCGCCATGACTGCGCCGGCGGCAACCATCCACAGCGGAAGATTGGACGGAAGATTCATTGCAAGAAGAACACCGGTAAGAACTGCCGACAAATCGCCGATCGTAGTAGCCCTGCGCAGCATAAAACGCGTGATTACCCACTCGGTGAGCACACACACCGCTACCGACACACACAGGACGGCAAGCGCCGGCAGTCCGAAGAAATACAGCGAACAAGCCAGTGCCGGCAACAATGCCACAATCACGTGCAGCATCGAACCGCGCACCGTACGCGAAGTATGTATATGCGGAGTAGTCGAAAAAATCAGTTTCATATATTTCTCGCTCTTTGTTTGGCAACTTTTATATAATCGAGCAACGGCCGCGATGCCGGGCACGAATAGCTGCACGCCCCGCATTCGAGACAATCGAGCACATCGGCACCACGGGCTTCTTCCCACATTCGCAGTCGCCCGTAGGTCGAAATAAGATAAGGCTCCAGGCCCATCGGACAGGCCTCGACACATGCGCCGCAACGTATGCAGGCCTCGACACTGCGCGATGCCCTGCGCCGCAGCAGCGTAAGGCCTGAGGTACCCTTCATCACCGGTGCGTCGAGACGCACTGCCGACCGGCCCATCATCGGACCCCCGACAATAGCCAGGACATCCTCGGGAAGAGTTGCAGGCAGTTCCGACAGAGGGGTGCCGAGCGCTACCATATAGTTGGCGCGCTGTGATTCAGGAATATCACCTGTGACGGTGACTACGCGTTCTATCAGCGGCTGTGCAGTAGCCACAGCCTGCCACACGGCAAATGCCGTGGCCACATTGTTGACAACAGCCCCTACCGACAGCGGCAACTGACCGGCGCCGACGCGGCGACCGGTCACGGCCTCGATAAGCTGTTTCTCACCTCCTTGTGGATATTTTGTCTTTAATATCTTGATAGCTATATTCTTACTATGGGTCAGAGCATCCCGCAGAGCGGCCACTGCCTCGAGTTTATTGTCCTCAACTGCAATTACGGCTTGCGGAATCCCCGCGGCTTTCATCATCAGCTCCACACCCTCGGCTATACGGCCGGGCCACGTGCACATCAGAGCGTCATCGCACATCAGATATGGCTCGCACTCACAGCCGTTTACGATAAGTATCTCGGGCTTCTGTTCAGGTTTGACAGTCAGCTTGACATGCGAGGGGAAAGTAGCTCCGCCAAGACCAACAATGCCTGCGCCAAGTATCTTGGCTCGGATATCTTCGGCGCTAAGCCGCTCGGAAATAGTGCGGTCGCTCACATGCGGCACCATGCCGCGCCAATAATCTTCGCGGGCAGCAGTGTCGGCGGCATGATCGTCTTCCGATGCGGTAATGACGATAGCCTTCGACGGTTTTCCCCACGGAAGTATCACATCGTCGATAGCGGTGACGGTGCCCGAGATTGGAGCATGCAGTTCAGCCGACACAAAACTGCCGTTCTCGGCAATTATCTGACCGCGGACCACTTTATCGCCGCGTACCACCACGGCTTTCGATGGCGCGCCTATGTGCTGCGACAAGGGCATGCATACTTTCATGGGCAGAGGCAACAACTCGATTTTGCGCGAAGCTGTCTTGTTCGGGGCCGGATGGATGCCGCCTATTTTAAAAGTATTTCTCATTCCGAACCTTTCTCTTTTGTGACAATGGCGAAAGACGACAGAATAGCGCCCGTGGGACAAACGCCCACGCACTTACCGCATGTCTTGCACAAGTCAGGATTTATGTACGAAAGATTATCTGACACTTCAATAGCTCCGAAGCGACATTCGCCCACACACTTGCGGCACCCTATGCAGGCGGCCGAACAAATCTTGCGGGCGACAGCGCCTTTGTCGCGGCTCGAGCAGGCCACCCACACCCGGCGGTCGCGGCGACCTGCAGGCCGAAGTTCAATGATATGGCGCGGACACTCGGCCACGCACATGCCGCAGCCCGTGCAGGCCTCGGTGTCGACGACAGGAAGGCCGGTCGCAGGATCGATGTGCAGGGCGTCGAAACGGCAGGCCGACACACAGTCGCCGCAGCCCAGACAGCCATACGAGCATCCTCCGGTACCGCAGCCCACAGCATCCATCACGGCACAGGAGCGGGCACCGTCGTAGTCGTAGATGGCAGGGCGGCTCGAACAGCTTCCGTTGCACTTCACGACGGCTATATTACGCACGGCGTCGGAAGCCGCTACTCCAAGTATGGCGGCTATGCTCTTCATGGCCTCGGCGCCCGCTCCGGGACAATTGAGACCGTCGAGATTGCCGCGTTTCACACATTCGCCAGCAAAATCGCGGCATCCCTTGCATCCGCAGGCGCCACAATTGGCACCGGGCAGCAGCGATTCGATATCGTCGATGCGCGGATCTTCTTCGACTCTGAATTTCTTAGCCGTAAGATACAGCACTAAAGCTCCGATCAAGCCAAGAAGACCCATCAGAACCACAGTGTATATAATGATGTGGAAAGAACTCATATCATTTCATTATCAAAACCCAGGGAGAACGGGCGCGCCGACCCAGAAAATATATGGCGACATAACACATGGCCGAGCAGCCGAGAGCCGTAAGAGCACCGGCGCCTTCCGACATTCCGGCACGCATGCAAAGCACAGCGACAGCCAGAAGCACAGCCATCGGCAGCGTCAGCATGATGAGGCCGGCCCGGAAAGCTCCGCCTCGCGGAAGGCCCACCGAAACCCCGGCGCCGACTTCGGGCAGCGGCATGCCTTCGGGAACAGCTGCGCGTACAACTACATTACCGCCCTTGCCTCCATCGGACTCTCGCCCGCACGAAGCCTCGAGCGAGCATCCGGCACACGAATGTCCCGTAGCCGAAGTATCGACCAGAACCGATACCGACGACGTGTCGACAGCGGTTACCGTACCTCGGTGTATAAGAGTATATTCACCCGCCCGTCCCATAGTAATCAGAGTCCTATAAGATCCAAGATCTGAGATGGTGTGGATATAATATGGTCGGCATAGGCCTCCTTGAGCTCATGGATAGTACGGAAACCCCATCCTACTCCGACCGATTCCACACATGCGCGGCGCGCCGTCTCCATATCAACACCCGAGTCGCCCACATAGAGCACCTCCGACTTAGGCGTAGGGCACATGGTGATGGCCTTGAAGACTATCGACGGATCGGGCTTGCGGGGTATGCCCTCTTCATTGCCTAAAATAGCACGGAAATTGGCATCAGGGAAATAGTGATGAATCAGCTTGGTGACGGCTTCCTGATATTTATTGGAAGTCACCGCCAGATTTATCCCACTTGCGCTAAGTTTCTCCAGAAGCTCGGGAATGCCGGGATAGGGCTTCGTGGCGTCGCAGCAATGGTCGTTATAATAAACTTTGAATACGGCGAGCATGTCTTTCACATTTTTCTCGCTGCGTGCGTCCTCGGGCAGTGCGCGCTCCATAAGACGCCCTACCCCGTTGCCTACCATATCGGGATATACCCAAAGCCCGTGCTGAGGATAACCCAGCTCCTTGAGCGCGTGATTGGTGGCTGCGGCAAGATCGTCGATGGTATTCAGAAGCGTACCGTCGAGGTCGAATATGACATACGTTTTCATCTCACAAAACTTTTTGCAAAATTAAAGAAATTTTTCCATAATTCGCCCGCAATGCCACAACAAAAAATCATATATTATTTATTAAACTCGCCATATCCGCCGGGCTGACAAAGTGTCAGTCGGCATGACGCAAGATGTCGCCGAAAAGGCCGAAAACCTTTTTGGCACGCCTTTTGTTATTTATGTAGCGAACCGAGTGATTTAACTCAGTTCCTTAAATAATGATTATAACAAACATAAATAAACACTAACAACTATGGGAAAAATTATCGGTATTGACTTAGGAACCACTAACTCCTGCGTGGCAGTACTTGAAGGCAACAATCCTGTTGTCATTCCTAACAGCGAGGGACGCAACACCACCCCCTCGGTAGTCGCTTTTGTCGACGGCGGCGAACGCAAAGTCGGCGATCCCGCCAAGCGTCAGGCTATCACCAACCCCAAGCGCACCATCTACTCTATCAAGCGCTTCATGGGCGAAACTTACGACCAGGTTAAAAACGAAATAGAACGCGTGCCCTACAAGGTTGTACGCGGCGCTAACAATACTCCGCGAATCGACATCGACGGCCGCGAATATACTCCTCAGGAAATCTCCGCCATGATTCTTCAGAAGATGAAGAAGACTGCCGAAGATTATCTCGGCCAGTCGGTCAACGAAGCCGTGATCACCGTACCGGCTTACTTCAACGACTCGCAGCGTCAGGCCACCAAGGAAGCCGGCGAAATCGCAGGCCTCAAAGTTGCCCGTATCGTCAACGAGCCTACCGCTGCAGCCCTTGCCTACGGCCTCGACAAGACTAACAAAGATCAGAAAATCGCCGTATTCGACCTCGGCGGCGGTACATTCGATATCTCCATCCTCGAACTCGGCGACGGAGTATTCGAAGTTAAATCCACCAACGGCGACACCCACCTCGGCGGCGATGATTTCGACCATGTGATCATCGACTGGCTTGCCGACGAATTCCTCAAGCAGGAAGGCGTAGACCTCCGTCAGGATCCTATGGCCCTCCAGCGCCTCAAGGAAGCTGCCGAAAAGGCCAAAATCGAACTTTCGAGTGCCACAAGCACCGAAATCAATCTGCCCTACATCATGCCGGTGAACGGTATACCCAAGCACCTGGTAACTACCCTCACCCGCGCTAAATTCGAGCAGCTTGCCGACAAACTCATCCAGGCAACCGTCAAACCTTGCGAAGATGCCCTCCGCGACGCAGGCCTCAAGGCTTCCGACATCGATGAGGTTATCCTCGTAGGCGGTTCCACCCGTATCCCCGCTATCCAGCAGATCGTAGAAAAAATATTCGGCAAGACTCCCTCCAAGGGCGTCAACCCCGACGAAGTTGTGGCCGTAGGCGCTGCAATCCAGGGCGGTGTCCTTTCGGGCGATGTCAAGGACGTGCTTCTTCTCGACGTTGTGCCTCTGTCGGTAGGTATCGAGACCCTCGGCGGCGTAATGACCAAGCTCATCGAAGCCAACACCACCATTCCTACCCGCAAGAGCGAGACATTCTCGACCGCACAGGACAACCAGCCTTCGGTTGAAATCAACGTTCTCCAGGGCGAACGCCCTATGGCCAAAGACGACAAGCTCCTTGGCAAGTTCCACCTCGACGGCATCGCTCCCGCACCCCGTGGCATTCCTCAGATCGAAGTAACATTCGAAATCGACGCCAACGGTATCCTCAACGTTTCCGCCAAGGATAAAGCCACCGGCAAGGAACAGAGCATCCGCATCGAAGCTTCCAGCGGCCTTACCGACGCTGAAATCAAGCGAATGAAAGACGAGGCTGCCGCAAATGCCGACGCCGACGCACGCGAGAAGGAACGCATCGACAAACTCAATCAGGCCGACGCCATCATCTTCCAGACCGAAAAACAGCTCGCTGAATTCGGCGACAAGATTCCCGCCGACAAACGCTCCGCTATCGAAGCCGCTGTAGCCAAACTGAAAGATGCTCACAAGGCTCAGGACATCGCTGCTATCGACTCCGCAATCAAGGAAATCGAGACAACATTCGGCGCCGCTCAGCAGGACATCATCAACGCTCAGGCACAGGCTCAGGCCCAGGCACAGCAAAATCCCGGCGCAGGCTCCAACTCGGGCAACGACAACGGCGACCACGTAACCGACGTCGACTTCGAGGAAGTGAAGTAATTCCCTAAACCAACGATAACAAAAATGGAGTGTGGCTCCCCGAGCCGCGCTCCATTTTTTTGTGCTTGTCGATGTAGATTGATAATATTGAGATAGCTTCGCCGAATTTGGAACATATTTGGAACGTCCCTTATTTGACGGCAATGTGTCCTTTGTTAGTCTTAAATGAAATACTAAAAGTGGTTTTATTCCGACTGCCATAAACTATATCTTAAAAGTAGTCTATCAAACTATGTAATAATTTGATATCCAAATTTCAAATCAACAATTATATCAGCGTCTTTTTATGTTGTACAACATTTTATTTTGCCGCCAATCAAACGATCATTATCTTTGCGTTCAAGTTAAAAAAATCTCGTATGACAGAAAATATAAATCGCATAAAAGTCGTTCTCTGCGAAAAAAATGTGAAGGCCAAATGGCTGGCAGAGCAGTTGAAAGTGAATCCGACGACTGTTTCCAAATGGTGTACTAATACTTCGCAACCAGATTTATACACTCTGCGGTCAATAGCATCCTTGCTAGGAGTTGATGTCAGGAGATTACTTAACTCCACAGAGGAGATGAGTATAGCCGCAGAACCAGTGATTATATATGGGGTTAAAAATGGCTGAGTTAATTCAACATAACATATTGGAAGAAGTTGTAGAAAACACCAACGCCTTCATAGCGAGTGTTCCCAAATCTCAACGGAAGAAATTTGGCCAGTTTTTTACAACCACTAAGACGGCTGTGTATATGGCTGACTTGTTCTGTATAGACCTTGATAAAGAAGAATTGTCTCTTTTGGATGCTGGAGCCGGAACGGGTATATTATCAGCCGCACTCCTAGATCGAATATTTCAGTTGGGATATAAAGGAACGATAAATCTTGCCTGTTATGAAACTGATAGTGCGGTACTCCCTGTTTTAGAGCAAAATCTGAAGCTGGCAAAAGAGAATTATGGCATAAACTATAGCATAAAGACAGAGAATTACATTACCAGTCAATATTTTGGCATAGGAACTCTTCTTGATGAAGATAGCTGCAAGTATGATTATATTATAGGGAATCCGCCGTATCTCAAAGTTTCAAAGGATGCTCCGGAGGCTTTATCGATGCCATTGGTTTGTCATGGCGCGCCCAATCTTTATTTCCTATTCTGGGCTATGGGAATTTACAATCTTAAACCAAATCAGGAATTAGTATATATCATTCCCCGTTCATGGACATCAGGAGCTTACTTTAAAAAATTCAGGGAATATCTTTTTACGAATTCCGTTATTACCGACATTCATTTATTTGAAAGCAGAGATAAAGTATTTGGAGGCGAATCGGTCCTTCAAGAAACCATTATTGTTAAAGTAAAAAAGACAAGGACTGAACCAGAGACTATAAACATCACCACCTCCTCAGACTCAGGATTTAACGATCTTCGGAAGTTTGAAGCCCCCTATCATACGGTAGTACCCAAAAATCATTATGTCTATCTCATAACGGATGAAAAAGATGCCAATGTGATTGAACGGATCAACAATCTCCCTCAGACACTTCCGGATATTAAGTTAAAAATGCAGACTGGAATCATTGTAGACTTCAGAACACGAGAGGTATTGCGAGACAATATGGAAGAAGGTGCTTTCCCATTACTATATGCTCAGCATATCAAGGATGGACGTGTAGTATGGCCCATGGGGAAAGAGGGGGAAGTCATCCAGACAGATCACCCCGCCTATCTTCAGGAAAACAGTGATTTCCTTTTAGTGAAACGATTCACCTCTAAAGAGGAAAAGCGAAGACTCCAGTGCGGAATATATTTAAAACAAAAATATAGTCAGTTCAAATATATAAGTACACAGAATAAGGTAAACTTCGTAAAATGTGATTCTCCTTATATCACTTACGGGCTTTATGTGCTTTTGAACTCATCTCTTTATGATGCTTACTACCGCATCTTGAATGGTTCCACTCAGGTGAACTCAACTGAGATTAATCAGATTCCGATTCCATCAAGAGATGTAATTGAAAAAATGGGACGCGAGTTGATGCACCATGAACTTACTGTTGTTAATTGTGATAAAATTGTTGACCGATGGATAAATTAGAAACTGCCCAATCATTGTTGAAACAGATCGGGATGCCTACAAAACAGCAAAGCAGGATGTGCGTGCTCACCCTTTTGGCGATGGCTAACGTCAGAAAAAGCACACCATGGAGTAAAGCTACGAATAAATGGATTCGCATTCATGACATCATAGCCTTTGCTGCTAAGTTTTATGGAATTGTGTATGCAGAAAACTCCAGAGAGACATTCCGTAAGCAAGCACTTCACCCTTTTCGTACCGCTGCTCTCATTGAAGATAATGGACTTGCAACCAATAGTCCCAACTATCGCTATCGCCTGACTGATGAGTTTCTTAAGGTTGTTCAGGAACAGCACAATAAATCAACCGCATCCAAAACGGGTATGGCATTTCAGATGTTCATGTCCAACCATGAGTCATTATCAGAGATTTATGCTTCTAAGAAACAAATGCAAAAGATGCCTGTAAGAATAAATCAGCAGGAATTTACATTTAGCCCCGGTAAGCATAATGAACTCCAGAAAGCAATAATCGAAGAATTTGCTCCCCGATTTGCTCCAAATTCCGAATGCCTTTATGTAGGAGATACCATACAAAAGGATTTAGTGAAGAATGCCGAAAAGCTATCTGAATTAGGTTTTGAGATTTCGCTTCATGACAAAATGCCCGATGTTGTATTATATCGGGAGGATAAGAACTGGATTTATTTTATTGAATCCATTACTTCTGTTGGACCTATGGATCCGAAACGAATAGTTGAAATAGAAGCTATGACAAAAAATGTCACTGCTGGCAAAATCTATATTTCAGCTTTCCTTGACTTTTCAACATTCAAAAAATTCTCTGACCAGTTGGCATGGGAAACGGAGGTGTGGATTGCAGATATGCCCGATCACATGATACATCTAAATGGAGATAAATTCTTGGGCCCACGATAAATTTATTCCAGATGTAAAGACCTGAGAATTGGAGCTGGATTTTCAAATAATTTGAATTCTACCTGAGATAATATTCGCCACTATACGCAAAATAATTCGAGGAAGTGAAGTACTTCCCTAAACCAACGATAACAAAAATGGAGTGTGGCTCCCCGAGCCGCGCTCCATTTTTTATTTTCGCCGATTTGCGGCAGATGAAATTTTTGCCTAACTTTGGCGTTGAATAAGAAAAGATTATAGGCTATGTCTGAAGAGCAGATGAACAGTTATCGGCTGACGTCGATGGAAGAGCCGGGCGACGAGCGCATGGCTCAGATTATGCGCGAGGTTGCCGAAGATGCCCGCGAAAGCAGCCGCCGGGCCGCCGAGCGTGTTGCTGCCGGTATCGAAACTGCGGCACAGGCCGCACAAAATAAATGGGGCGATACCATAAGCAGGATTAAGAATGGCAACAAGTAATCATCGGCCCGTTCTGATCGTGATCGCCGAACCCAACGGTTCGGGCAAGACTTCCGTTACCTCCACGATTCTGCATCATGAGTGGCTGGAGGATTCGGAGTATATCAATCCCGACAATGTTGCCCTCAATGTGTTTGGCGACTGGAATAATCAGGAATCTGTTCTCAAAGCCGCCAACTATTGCAACGCATGGAGGGAAAAATGTCTCGCAGAACGCAAAAGCCATATCTTCGAAACCGTTATGTCAGCCACTGACAAGGTTGAATATATTCTTCGGGCGAAACAAGCCGGATTCTTCATCCGTTTGTTTTTTGTGTCGACCGAGTCTCCGACAATCAATGCAAAGCGTGTTGCCAACCGTGTGCTCAATGGCGGTCACGACGTACCATCCACAAAATCATATCCCGTTACGACAAGTCGCAACCGAGCTTCCCAATTGGGCTTCAACAATCCTTCCGGAATAGGAAACGGCCAAATAGTGAAGTAATCACCTAAACCAAAGATAACTGAATGGAGTGTGGCTCACCGGGTCACAGTAACAACAGCACAGACTTCTCTCTTATGGAAATGACAACAGAACAGATAACGATTAAAATAGAATACCTCAGTCCGGTTAATTACACTCTGTTTCATAACCATATCCCTGTTTGCGAGTCGTGTAAGCTCACCAACGTGACGGAAAATACTCTGTCGGATATCGTGCTCAGTTGCGACGGCGAGTATTTTACGCACTCCGAGAGCATACACATCCCGAGTCTCGGCGCCGGTGGGTCTGTCGTAGTAAAGAACTTTGATATCATTCCCCACTTAGACACACTGGCACAGCTGACCGAACGCATAAGCACACAGTTCACCCTCAAAGTAACAACCGGAGGCGAGACGATATATGAGAAAAACTACCCGATTGACCTTCTGCCTCACGACTTCTGGACCGGCTCAACAATTCTGCCGCAGACACTCACTTCGTTCATAACGCCAAACCATCCTGCCATCAACGCGCTGATACTTCAGACTGCCAAGATATTGAAACTAAATACCGGCTCTTCGGGTCTCACCGAATATCAGTCGGGCAATCCCAACGAAGTGCGCAATCAGGTCGCAGCCGCATTCGCCGCTATACATAAGCAGGGAATAGTATACCGCGCCATGCCGGCAAGCTACGAAGAAACAGGCCAGCGCGTAACTTTGCCCGACCAGGTACTGGCATCCAAACTCGGCAATTGCATAGAGCTGACGCTGCTGATGGCGACACTGCTTGAGGCCATAGGCATAAACACCGTAATCGTGTTGCAGAAAGGGCACGCTTATCTCGGTGTGTGGCTTGTTGACGACTGCTACCCATGCAGCGTCTGCGACGATGCGTCCTTTATCGAGAAAAAATGCTCCGACGGCATAAACGAGATGCTCGTGCTCGAATGCACTGCCGCCGCCGGCGAGAAAGCTTCGTTTGAAGACGCCGTCGCGACGGCTGAGCGCAATCTGGCCGACCACAGCCTGTTCGAACTCTTCATCGATGTGAAGCGGGCACGTCTTGAGCGCATTCGTCCGTTGCCCGCACGCATCAATACCGACGGTCAATGGATGCCCGACGACGCCCAGGGTGTCGGGCACGACAGCTGTGTCATAAACGTCGAGGAGCACGACCGTTACGACCTGTCGCGACTCGCCGACAACAGGCGCGAACCGACAAAATTCGACATCTGGGAACGAAAACTGCTCGATTTTTCGCTGCGCAACCAGCTGCTCAACATATCGCTGCGTCGCCGTGCCATTCAGTTCATATCCTTCGACATAGACCGTATCGAAGACCACCTGCAGGACGGACTGGAATACGTGATCTCGCCCAAACCCGAGGTGGAATTCCGTTTAGACACCTCCGAGCGCCTCGTGCGCTCCAAACTATTCGCCGCCGAACTCGGCGAACTCATCAGAAACGACATAGAGCATCACCGGTTGCATACCTATCAGACTCCGGGCGAAACATCCGAAGTCGCCAAGAACATCTACCGCGGGGCCCGCAATGCCATCGAAGAAACCGGTGCCAATTCCCTTTTCCTGGCCATCGGTACCCTGCGCTGGTTCGAGACTCCACAGAGCGAAACGCCCCGCTACGCTCCCATTCTCCTTCTGCCGGTAGAGATGGTGCGCAAGAAAGGCAACTACTATATCCGCACCCGCGATGAGGAAATAACTCTGAACATTACCCTTGTCGAATTCCTGCGCCAGAACTACGATATCCGGTTCAAGGGCCTCGAAACCCTTCCGGCCGATGACCACGGCGTGGACGTCAGGCTGATTTTCGCCATCATCCGCGATGCGCTGCATGAGCAAAAACGCTGGGACGTGGAGGAGGAATGTATACTCGGCACATTCTCTTTCAGCAAATTCCTGATGTGGAACGACATCCACACCCACCGCGATCGGCTGATGCAGAACAGCATAGTCGGCAGTCTCGTGGCCAACAGGCTCACATGGACTCCCGAGCCCGTCACCGACAGCCTCCGGAATATCGATGCGTCGGTTTCGCCTTCTGAGATCGCGTTGCCTGTAGCGGTCGATTCGTCGCAGATGGCGGCCGTAATCGAGGCCGGCAAGGCGCATTCGTTCATCCTGTACGGTCCTCCCGGTACCGGCAAGTCGCAGACCATTACAAACCTTATAGCCAACGCCCTCTATCAGGGCAAACGGGTATTGTTCGTCGCCGAAAAGATGGCGGCGCTGAGTGTGGTGCAGAGCCGTCTAGCAAAAATAGGGCTTGAACCGTTCTGCCTCGAACTGCACTCCAACAAATCGACCAAACAGCACGTACTCCGGCAGCTCCACAAGGCTCTTAATGTAGCCCACATTCTTCCGCCGGAGAGCTTCATGGAAAAAGCCGGTCAGATCTTCGAAAAGCGCAAGACGCTGATCTCCTACATGGATGCGCTGCACAGCGTGGACATGTCCGACGGCCTTTCGCTTTACGACTGCATACTGCGCTATGAATCGTTGCCCGGCGAACCGCTCGACGCTTTTTCGGCAGAGCCGGCTCTCGACGTCCTGCTGTCGAAGGACGGTGTCGAGGGCGTCGAAGAGGTGCTTGGCGGCAGATTTGAAACCGTTCTTAAGCTTGTCGGCCAACCGTCGAAGAATCCGTTCAACGGTCTGCGGCTCACACGACAGATGCTTCAGGATACCGACAGCCTTATCGCTTCGTTGCGTCAGGCCGCTCAGCTCCTTGCCGAGGAATCGGAACGCGCTTCGGAACTTGCCGATACCGCCTTGTTGCGCGAAAAAATACTCCGCGACTATTCTCCCGAGATTCTTGGCGAGGATGGCGAGCAACTTAACCGCCAGTGGCGTGAGGCAAAATCCAAATGGTTCCTCCCCCGCTATTTCGCCAAGAAAGCCTTCATCAGGCAGCTTAAGCGATTCAGCGCTCTCATTACCGAATCCGACATCGAGCCGCTCATCGACCGGCTTATCAGCTACCGTAGCAAACACGACCGGATAGAGGCCATGCGGGCGGTACTTCTGCAATACCTCAATGTCGAAACATCGGAGGACCGCATGCCCGACCCCGACATGCTGCTCTCCGTCAGCGTCCGTCTCGCCCGATGGAGCAATAATCCGACCGGACTGCGCGACTGGCTGCACTGGTCGGAATTCTGCGATGATCTCGCCGCCAACGGCATGGGCTGTGTCGCGACGGCCCTTTCGAAGAAAGAATACACTGCCGCCGAGCTTCGCCGAGCCTACCTCAAAGCACTGCTCAAACACAAGACCGAGACAAAAATACATAAGTCGGACACGCTCGCGGCTTTCGAAGGTATGCTCTTCGACGAGAAAGTAAACGCCTACAAGCGAATGACCGAGGAATTCCAGCTTCTGACACAGAAGGAACTGTATGCCCGGCTTGCATCGCAGATACCGCACGTGGCCGACGATATACGCAGCGGCAGCGAAATCGGCATACTCAACCGCAACATCAGCAACGGCGGTCGCGGCATATCTCTGCGCGACCTGTTCGAACTGTTGCCTACTCTGCTCCCACGCCTGTGCCCATGCATGCTTATGAGTCCCATGAGCGTGGCGCAGTACATCGACCTCAGCGGCGACAAATTCGACATCGTGATATTCGACGAAGCCTCGCAGATGTCGACCTGCGAGGCTGTCGGCGCCATTGCCCGCGGCAAATCGCTCATAGTGGTAGGCGACCCCAGACAGATGCCGCCCACCAGTTTCTTCTCGTCGACCAATGTCGGCGAAGAGGAAGCCACCATCGACGACATGGAAAGCATCCTCGAAGACTGCCGCACCCTCGAGATGCCGGCCCTGCAGCTCTCCTGGCACTACCGTTCGCGCCACGAAAGTCTCATAGCGTTCTCCAACAACGAGTATTACGACGGATCTCTCATAACATTCCCCTCGGTCGACGACCGGATCACCAAGGTGCACCTCGTCTCCGTACAGGGCACCTACGACAAAGGCGGCCGCCGCCAGAACCGAGCGGAGGCCGAAGCTATAGTCGGCGAAATCCGCCGTCGCCTCTCCGACCCCGCGCTATGCCGCCGCAGTATCGGAGTCATTGCCTTCAGCGTAGTGCAGCAGAGCCTTATCGAGGACATGCTTCAGGATATGCTCGACAAGAACAGGCAACTACGCGAAGCCGCCGAGGCCATGTACGAGTCTATTTTCGTAAAAAATCTCGAAAACGTACAGGGCGACGAACGCGACGTAATTCTGTTCTCCATAGGCTACGGTCCCGACAAGAGCGGGAAAGTGTCGATGAACTTCGGTCCGCTGAACAATGCCGGCGGCGAACGCCGCCTCAATGTGGCCGTAAGCCGTGCGCGCGAGGAAATGTATGTTTTCTCCACCCTCCGCTCCTCCGATATCGACCTGCGGCGCTCCAAGGCGCGCGGTGTCGAGGGCCTGAAACACTTCCTTGAGTTTGCCGAGACCCAGTCGCTTGCGTCGGTCTCGCAAAATACAGCTGCCGGCGGCGATGCGCAGATTGCCATGCAGATTGCAGCAGTACTCCGGGATAAAGGCTACGACGCAAGCGTGTGTGTGGGCCGCTCGAAATTCAAGGTCGACATAGCCGTCGGCCGTCCCGACGCCCCTGCCACATACTCCCTGGGCATACTCCTTGACGGCATACAGTACCGCGACACACCCACCACCCGCGACCGCGAGATTGTGCAGCCGTCCGTTCTTGCCTCGCTGCACTGGCAGATAATGAGAGTGTGGAGCGTCGACTGGTTCAATAATCCCGATCGCGTCATAGCCCGAATCGAAGAGCGCCTCAACAAGGTCCCCGCCAGCAACGACACAGCCCCCGTCCGACCGACATTCGATATCTCCGCTGAGCCCGTAAGCGAAAAGCCGACCATGGCGGCCGACTACACACGGGCCGAGCTGCCGCCAGATGCCGACGCTCACGGCATGGACGATGCCGCTCTTATCCGACTCATTGTCACTGCTGAGCAACCCGTCACTGTCCCCTGCCTCTGCCGCCGCTTTTGCGAAATGCGCGGCCTGACCCGTGTATCGCCGACCGTTCAGCGCGATGTCAACAGCTGCCTTGGCCTGTTCTACAAGGATAATACTGATACCGTGTGGCTTTCAGAGTCCGACAGACATAATTATGCCAACTACCGGCCGTGTTCCGACCGCGACATCGCCTCCATACCTCAGATCGAACTTATAAACGCGATGAAAGAAGTCCTTGCCGAGCAAGTGGCCGTCGACGAAGATACCCTGCGGCTTGCCGGAGCAAAAAAACTCGGCTTCACCCGACGCGGCTCCAACGTCGAGGAGGCCTTCCTTGCAGCACTTGCCGCCATGAAGGCTGCCGGAGAGATCGAATCTGTCGGCAACAATATCCGCCTCATACAGAACAACCGATAACCCTCGCCCGACATGGAGAAACTGGATGTTTTCGATTGCTCGAATGTATTTATAGCGAGCTACTTTACCAACGACCGCGACTGCGCCCACTGCAACCGCGAGCATACACTCATATATATTCATTCCGGTGAACTTGAGATTACGGAAAATAACCGCCGGACAATTCTGCGCACGGGAGACTGTGCGTTCATGCGGCGCGATAACCATATGTGGCTGCAAAAACGGGTGGGAACAGACCGACCGTACCGCTCCATAGTCCTGAAATTCTCGCGGGAGTTTCTGAGAGAGTTCTATCATACATTGAACCGCCGCGATATACCGTCGGATGCGAAGCGCGACAAATCCAGCCTCTACGTCTTCCCTTCGCACCGCATAGACATCCGCAGTCTCTTCGAGTCGGTGATTCCATACTTCGACGCCGACACCTCGCCTGCCGACGAAATCCTGAAACTCAAAATGACCGAGGGTATATATGCCATTCTGAACACCGACATTAACCTCTACGCCTCGCTTTTCGATTTTGTAGATCCATGGAAGATAGACATCATGGAATTTATGGAAAAGAACTATCGCAATGAGCTTTCTGTCGAAGAAATGGCATACTATACCGGGCGCAGCCTGTCGGCCTTCAAACGCGATTTCCGCCAGTACAGCGATCTTACGCCACAGAAATGGCTCATACAACGGCGTCTTCAGGCGGCTCACGAACTCATACGAAAAGGCGGCCGGAAAGTTTCTGAAATATGTTTTGAGGTAGGATTCAAGAATCTGTCGCACTTTTCAAAAGTCTACAAGGAAACCTTCGGTGTGGCTCCGACCGAACATGCGGGTTAGATAGCCTCCGTTGGACTTTTCAGCAAAATTCTTTGAGCCTTGCAGCAAAACCGCTGCGAGGCTTTTGATTTAATTTTGCATCAAAAATAAGAGAGTGTTTGAATATGAACGATATTTTCGAAAAAGACCTCAGCGGTGCCATGGTTTCTCCCGACGAACCGGGGTATGAAGCCCTTATCGACGATATTTTCCGCACAATGGAAACGGCACAGGAACTTTCCACAGTGAACATACGCGATCAAAAGCGCGTACATGAGCTTATGGGCGATATTCTCGGCAAGGAACTGCCCGAAAGCACCACCGTTCTTCCACCGCTCTACATTGACTACGGCAAGCCTGTAAGCATCGGGGAGCGTTGTTTCATACAGCAGTGCTGCACCTTTTTCGGTCGCGGCGGCATCGACATAGGCAACGACGTGTTCATCGGACCGAAAGTCAATCTCATCACTATCAACCACGACCCCAACCCCGACAACCGCAGTGCCACATACGGACGGCGCATAGTTATCGAAGACAAGGTGTGGATCGGTATCAACTCGACCATACTGCCGGGCGTGCGGATCGGCTACGGCGCCATAATAGGTGCCGGAAGCGTCGTTACTAAAAATGTCGAACCCCTGACTGTAGTAGCCGGCAATCCGGCACGAGTCATAAAAAAGATCGGACAATGATGGAGACCAAAACTTGCAGCCGGCGTGGATTTCTTAAAACAATCGGCCTCGCGGGAACTGCCATGGCAATAGAGCTGGCGCTCAACAGAGTTCATGCTGCGGCCTCGTTTGTGGAAGGACGCGACCGACTTGCCGGCAGCACTACACTTCCCCGCCGCACTCTTGGCACGGGAGCTGCGGCATTCGAAGTATCGGCACTCGGATTCGGTGTGATGGGCATGACATACAACCGTTCGCAGCATCCCGACAAAAAGGCCTGCATCCGGCTTCTGCACGAAGCGGTCGACCGCGGGGTCACGCTGTTCGACACGGCCATAATCTATGGGCCTCTCACCAACGAAAACCTTGCCTGTGAGGCCCTTTCGGAATTCAGGGGCCGTATACACGTGACAACGAAATTCGGCCATGAGGTAATCGACGGCAAAGGGACCGGGCGTCAGGACAGCCGCCCGGCGACAATACAGCGTTACTGCGAGGAATCGCTCCGCCGCCTGCGCATCGACGCCATCCCGATGTTCTACCAGCACCGCTTCGACCCCAATACTCCGGTTGAAGATGTTGCAGGCACGATAGGCGACCTTATCAGGGAAGGAAAAGTGCTGCACTGGGGGATGTGCGAAGTAAGTCCCGAAACAATCAGAAAGGCTCATGCCGTCCAACCCCTGACAGCCATCCAAAGCGAATATCACCTCATGCACCGGCTTGTAGAAGAAAACGGTGTCCTCGACACCTGTCGCGAATTAGGCATCGGTTTCGTGCCCTACAGCCCGCTCAACCGCGGTTTTCTCGGAGGGTGCATAAACGAATACACGGTCTTTGACCGCAATAACGACAACCGCCATACCCTGCCCCGCTTCCAACCCGACACGATGCGGGCCAACATGCGCATAGTCAATGTGCTACAGGATTTCGGACGCACACGGGGCATGACATCCTCACAGGTCGCCCTCGGGTGGCTGCTCCATAAATCACCGTGGATTGTCCCCATCCCCGGCACGACAAAGCTATCGCATCTCGAAGAAAACCTGCGGACATTCGATTTCGATGTCTCAGCCGACGAATGGCGGGGGCTTGAGGCCGCCGTTGCCGCCATCCCGGTGATGGGCGACCGTTACAACGCCGAGCAGCAGAAGCAGGTGGGACTGTAGAAGTCAGAAGTTACAAGTTAGGAGTCGTACATTTGTACGGATAAATGTTTTTGAATAATTTTATCTTCAAATATCAGG
>ENA-ORMR01000053-ORMR01000053.1-human-gut-metagenome-genome-assembly--contig:-NODE-53-length-140940-cov-11.570267_pt1 | contig 140940 bp, 173 predicted proteins | sample MGYA00242107_ERZ509003 | MGnify/ENA primary metagenome ERZ509003 (study PRJEB26280, sample SAMEA2338699) | human gut metagenome | biome: human gut; feature: human-associated habitat; material...
ATAAATCAGTTCAGGCGCAGGATAGCAGATAACCACAACGGCATGACCGATTGTGCCGATCTTTTAAAGGCAAATGCCCAAAAGGGTGGAATCAAAAAAGTGCACTGCGATGGCATGATTCGCGAGGCTATAGAGCTTATCGATGAACTGGTAGAAAGTAATGAAGGTTGAACGTAGAGTTGGAGGAAGCTTTTATGAGAAAAAAGAGGGTTGCATTTATCTGTGTTCACAATTCCTGTAGGAGTCAGATTGCCGAGGCTCTCGGGAAATATCTGGCATACGATGTATTTGAAAGCTATTCGGCGGGAACGGAGACGAAGCCACAGATCAATCAGGATGCAGTTCGGATCATGAAGGAATTATATGGGATAGATATGGAAGAAAACGGACAGTATAGCAAGCTGATCAGTGATATACCTGAACCGGATATTGTGATTTCTATGGGATGTAATGTCGGATGTCCGTTTATCGGAAGACCATTTGATGACAACTGGGGACTGGAAGATCCGACTGGCTGTGATGATGAGACATTTAAGAAAGTGATAAAAGAAATCGAAAATAATATATTGAAGTTGAAGAAACAAATTGGAGGAGACGCGCCATTGGAATAAAGATAAGATATTTTAATGGAGAACTTTCAGTTGAGGTGAAATATATGATGACAATAAGAGAAAAAGCTGAATACATCATAAGGGATATAAAACGGGAACAGGGAACAAATCCTGTCACTATATTTAGAAATATTGCTGCCAAAGACTATGTGAGTATGCATGGCCCGGAGCACCATATACTTGACGGTGCAAGTCTGCTGGTGGCATATAAAAATGCAGGTGGAAACATAGACATTGATGTTGCTCTGGATAAACTCATGTCCGAGGGGTTGCGCATGCCGGGGGCGATGTGTGGCTTATGGGGAATTTGCGGTGCTATAACATCCATAGGTGCGGCACTTGCCATAATTGACGGCACTGGACCACTATCCGCTGATGGCACATGGGGAGATCACATGCAGTATACATCAGCGGCCATTGGTGAGCTTGGAACTATAAATGGTCCGAGATGCTGCAAACGGGATGCGATGATAGCATTCAAGAATGGAATAGAGTATGTGAACAGCCATTATGGTATGGCGTTACAGTATGAGCATAGGCAATGTGAGTATAGTGATATGAATGCGCAGTGCATTGGGGAGAGATGCCCATTCTTTATATAGGCTAAGTTTTATTTTTATTATTGTTAGATTGATTTTTATAGAATTATTCATATAATAATAAATATCTATATGTGATTGTGCTTGGAGAGGCAAAATATTACATATGGAGGACAAAGTAATAAAGACAAAAGAAAAAGAGTTTGATAAGCTCACGATTAAGGACAACTTTATATTCGGCGCTGTAATGAGGAACGAGAAACAGTGTAAGACACTGCTTGAATGTATATTGGGAATCAAAATCAGAAAAATTGAATACACAGATGTTGAAAAGGTAATTGAGAAGACGTACAGCTCAAAAGGAGTTCGACTGGATGTTATATGTTGAAGATGATATGAACACAGTATATAATATAGAAATGCAGGCTACAAACAAGAAAAATCTTCCCAAAAGAATCAGATATTATCAGGCGATGATTGATTTGAACATTATCGAAAAAGGCAGTTCATACAATAAGCTTAAGAAGAGTTTTATTATATTTATCTGTGATTATGATGAGTTTGGTTTTGGAAGGCATATCTACACATTCACAAGGACATGCAGAGAAGTCGCTGGATTGGAGTTTGGGGATGATACCACAGTTATTGTTCTCAACACTAATGGAATAGCTGATGATGTGAGTGATGATCTGAAAAACTTGCTGAAATACATTGGCGGTCAAGCTCCAAGAGGTGAGCTTGCACGATCGTTGGACAATGAAGTTCAGAATGTAAAAAACAGTGAAAAATGGAGGCGGGAATACATGACATTACAGATGAGAGACAGGGAAAATGTAGAACTTGGCGAGATGAAAAAACAGGTGTTTCTGATTCGAAAGATAACCAGAGACAAAGTTGCAGCTACAAGTGATTTCCTTGGTGTTTCAGAATCATTCGTTATCAAAGTCATGGATTTAATTGAAGAAAATCCTGATCTTGATGATGAGGAAATTGCAGAAATGCTGGTTGATTTTTAAGAGTGAGAATATAGTAAAAAAACATAGAGAACAGAAACCATGCAGAATATAGTGCATGGCTTTTGTTCTCTATATTTTATGGGGAAGGCTTTGATTATGTCAATTTTTGTATCTTATTATATCACCGGGATTGCATTTTAAAACAAAGCATATTGTTAATAGCTCTGGCGAGTGCATTTCTTGTGATGTTTTCTTTATCCATATATTCTTTGCAGCAAAATGTATTGATTTTGCAATGAATGTGGCTTGACATGCGGTGCGATCACAGGAGAACTTATGGTGCTTGGCGCTCTTGGTGTTGAGAAACCTTATGTCATAAATCAGTTCAGGCGCAGGATAGCAGATAACCACAATGGCATTCCTCTGTGTTGCCGGGAGTTACTTAATCGCAGGGCGAAGTTATAAGTAATTAGTATTGACACAGCAATAAACTCCTTTATAATAAATACTACAAATGTAATATTTATTATAAAGGAGTTTTGATATGATGAACTTATATTTTTTTATCTTGAAATACTACGTGCGTAATATATACAAGAAGTTATATTGTATGCTACTTTTGGTTGGCGTAGCCATATTGTTATGCAGTTGTTCCAATAAAAATGCAGTGGCAGACGCAGAGCGGACAGTTATTGATTTTAGTATATCTGATGAAAATCAGTTTATTGTAGATTTGGATGATATATATTCATCCTGTCAGGATATGAAATGCAAGACCGAGGAAGAAAAACTGAATCAGACTAGGACCATAATAGAATCGATGGGAAGTAAGGGGTACATAGCTGTGGATGTGGAGAATCAGATCAATATGGCAAATGCAGAGAATGCGGAGATGTTTTTATCAGAGGTGGCTGAAAACAGAGATGCGGGATGTACAATACTGCAGGTCATGTATGATAAATCCTTTGTAAGGTTTGATTTTAAATCAGGCGGTAACAATGTGATGATAACCAGGCGATTCTATGTGCGGGAGAATAACTGTTTTGTTGAGAAAAATGAAGAAAACTATAAGGCTTATACATGGAAATACACAGACGGATATCTATTTTTTGAGAGGTACAGGATGGGAGGATATGACGGAGATTCTGCGTATACGGCATTACGAGTTGAGCCTCTGGATGAGAAGTTAAGGGTACTTAACAGAAAGTATATCAAGACGATTGGATATGATTCGAATAATTTATTTACCACAAACTGGGATGAATCAGATATGAACAAAATAAATTATTATGATATCTATGAAGCACTTTACAAAATGAAATATGGTATGTCTAGTCCCTATTCGGACGAGGGGGTTACATATATGATAGAAGGGAAGTTATACGAGAAGGTGTTTCAGGAGTATTTGCCTGTGTCTACAGATGTACTTCAGCATGTCAATGTATATGATGTGTCCAGACAAATGTATCAGTACAGAACGAGGGGGATGTTTGATCACAGTGTAACACCATTGGTTCCATTTCCAGAGGTAGTGGATGCTGAGTATAATGCTGACGGAACAATAACCCTCATAGTAAATGCTGTTTCGGAGAAAGATGAGAGTGGCAGATTATTTACACATAAGGTTGCAATAAAGGAGAAAGAAAATGATGGATTTGAGTATGTGTCAAATGATGTTCTGACGATGAACAAAGAGGGGATATATTGGTATAGAGACAGACTTTCTGATAAAGAGTGGCAGGAGTACTACGGAGATACAGAAAAGACCATCACAATAAATCAGAATGGAAATGTTATTGATGATAGTCTGTTATCCGATGACGAAATGGAGAATGTTAAAGTAAATATAATAAGAATATTACAGTCAGATGCCATAAGAAAGTTGTATGAGGATGAAGATATTTCGAATAATAGTGATTTAATATATGATGCAGTAGATATCTTAGGAAGCAGTGGACTGATATGTTTTGCTGATGATACTAATATGTATAATTATCAGCTATTTCAGTCTTTTTATAGAAATTATACAGATGGTGGAGGGCGTGATTACATTTGCGTATATAGGGTAAACAGGGATGCAAGCGTGACGGAGATGACATTTGTGTATGATGACAGCCGGATACAGATGATTTTCAACACAGCAAAATTCGAGAATCATGACTGGAAGTTTATAGCGACTGGCATACGGGATTTAAAAGATATGAAACTCACACAAAAAGGCTACTTTATATATACATATTCAAATATAATAGCTCATGGTGGGCTGAAGGAGTATTTCAGAGTCAGTCCGTTGACGGATGAATGCAGGGAACTGACAAGAAAATATGTGTATGGGCTTAGTTATGTGAATTACAATATGCTTGTTATCGATTGGGATGAGTCAAATGCATCAGATATACTTGTGCCGTGTATGTTTGATGATATATACAGACTGTACACTGGTGAAAATCTGAAACCTGATGGTGGATGGATAGATGCAGACAAATATGAGTCTGTTATGTTGTCAATGTTCCCTGTCACTGTGACGGAGCTGAGGGATAAATGTGATTACAATCCAGAAAAAGATTCGTACAGATACCATGTCATCCTTGGAAAACAGTACCCACCATTCGGAGAGGTTGTGGACTATTCCTACAACGATGATGGAACTGTTTCGCTTATTGTTGATGCGGTGTGGGCTGACAAGGGATCGGACATTGCATTTAGAAATACACTTACAGTAAAACCGGAAGAAGATGGTACTTTCAAATATATGTCAAATCATATAGAGAAGATGGAATGTGACATACCAGTTTATTCTGACTGATATCCATAGGCATATATTCCAAGATCACGCAGTATTGACAGAGAGATCTTCGATGCGGAAAGTCCGTCCGCTGATAAAAACTGATTGTCATTTTCAGAAAGTGATATATTCGTGGCGAAAAAGTAATCATTATCATTAGATGTAATGAATCCGACGAACCAGCCGTTTATATTTATATCATCAACTCTGCCGGTACCTGTCTTGCCATACAGACTTTTTCCATCTGAGTTTGCAATAAACATGGACTCTATGACTGTATCCACATTTGTCTTAGACAGCTTCCAATCATTATTTTTCAGGTGACATAGCAGTTCTACCTGCTCTACCGGGGATATAGTCAGAGAGGATTCCAGCCAGTAACAGTTCTGAGCTGAATTGATATTCTGATTTCCATATTCAATAAGACCGAGAAAATTTTTCACATCTGTGTGGTCCATAGCTGCATCCAGATTGTCAAAATACCAGTTTACAGATCCGGTCATGGCAGATCGAAGTGTCTGGTCTGTGTTCCAGGCATCAAAAGGGTAAGTGCTCCCATCCCAGCGCATAAATGAGTTGTCGGAAGTTATGATGCCATGTTCAAGAGCCATCACTGCGTCATATATTTTATATGTAGAATCCGGTGAAGTGCGGCATAGGGCTTTGTCCTGGTTATAGATATACCATTTATCATTTCCCTTGTCGTACAGAGCAAAACAGCCGTTGTAGTCAGAAAAGTAGCTGGATAGATCCAAGGATTCCAGATTCATCGGGGCAAAATCCTTGTATTGTGTATCATCCAGAGCATATACAGATAATGGCGCACATACAGTCATCAGCAATATGATAATGGAAAATGCATATATACATTTCCGTTTTTCTCTGTTGGTGACAGGTTTGAAATCAACAATAAGCTGAAGCCTTGTTTTAAGTAATTTTTTCCTGCTTTTGCTCTTGAATGATAGCGATGATGAACTACTGAATCTGCTTGCAGCCGCACGGAGGATGGTCTGCCCATACTTCGCGGCATAGTTTTGACCGAGGCACTGTAATACATCATTGTCACATGCTTTTTCTCTGTCATGTCTTGCTGTATGTAATGTGTATATAACAACAGGATTGAACCAATACAGTATGCAGAATATGCAGATAAACATATTCACGGCATTGTCTCTGCGTTTAAAATGTTGTAGTTCATGTAACAAAATATGTCTCAGGTCGGTTATTGTGTAATCGGATATGCAGTCGTTGATTTGCCGTGGAATATATATAACAGGGCGGAATACACCTACAATGACCGCCCCAGATAAAGCAGAGGAGGAATATAATTTCGGTTTATATCTGCGCACATTGCAGAGCTCAAGGCATTCCGAATATATATTCAATATGACAGTATCGTCGGTGATTGGAACAGCAGATTTTTTCAGCTTGTATAGTGATATGCCTGACACTATTAAACGGATGGAAAATATGTAAACTCCGGCAAGCCAGATAATAAAAAGGAGTTTTGGATATATTGTAGATGTACTGTTTACAGATATAGCAAAGTCGTTCATCCAGTTCCCATTTGATGAAGGGCTGGTATTGATAGGCACAGGAGTAACTGTATTTGCGGCAGAAGTACTTCTGTTAAATAATGATCGTATGAAACCTATGGCCTGGAATATAAATGAATTATTTACAGGGATAAATGGAATTACGAGAAGAAACAGCACAATATATATGGTGTTGTATCTGCCGTTACATGTTAGCTGTTTTCTGAACATAAATCGAACAAATATCAGTAGCAGCAGAGCGAAACTTATGGATATATTGCTGATAAAAAAATGTGTGAAAAATTCTGTCAAGCCTTATTTCCTCCCGGTGCCTTTTCCATTTAATATGTCTTGAAGTTCCTTTATATCATCAGCACTAAGCTCATCACTATCCACAAACGCAGAAACCATGTCGGATATGTGTCCATTGAAAAACTTCTTTAGAAAAGATGAGCTTTCATGTTTTCGATATTCCTCCTGACTGATGACAGGGGAGTAGACGAACATGCGGCTCTTTTTCTCATAGGAGATGGCGGACTTATCAGAAAGTCTTTTGATGAGAGTCTGGATAGTCCTAGGATTCCATGAAGTGGTCTGCAACAGTTTGTCAGTAATGTCATTTGTGCTTATAGGGGCATATTTCCATATAACCTTCATAACTTCATATTCAGCTTCGGAAATCTGGGGAATGTGTTTCATAGATTATACTCCTTTAATACTACATTTGTAATAACAGTATAAAGATTATGGGGTGGGGTGTCAATTGTGTTGTGGAGGTTTGTTCAATGTTAGTCTGGATAGGAATAATTTTTTTGATCTGCAAGAATAGTTAGAATAAGCAAAAGCAGATAATGAAAGATCAGATATTTCGTTGAATATTTGATTATGAAACTTTTGTTGTCGGTTATCTCCAAATTGGCATAATATATGTTTCAATGTCGATTATGTCATGGATTGCTTCATTTGTTGATTTAGATGGATTGTAACATTTATGAAAGCCTTTGTCTATACATATGAAGAAACTCTCCAAAAAGGATTGTTTAGCAGAGTATATAATTTTCAAACACCGGGTAACATACTCATATACAGGCTAAGGAGGTATATGAGATGATATCACCAGATACAATAAAGCTGCTCAGGGAATGTGATGCCGGGATCAAGATGGGTGTTTCGTCTATTGATGAGGTGCTTGGGTATGTGCATGCGGCGAAGATGAAGAAGATACTTATAGAATGTAAGGAGGAGCACGACGCAATAAAACAGGAGATACAGAAACTACTGGATGAGTACCATGACGATGGCAAGGATCCAAATCCAATAGCAAAGGGCATGTCCTGGATCAAGACAAATGTGAAACTCATAGTGGATGAGTCTGACAATACCATAGCGGAGCTTATGACGGATGGCTGCAATATGGGTGTGAAGTCGCTGAATAAATATCTAAACGAATATAAGGTGGCGGATGACAGGGCGAAGGATAAGACGAAGAGACTCATAGAGCTTGAGAAGAAACTCTGCGAGCAGATGCAGCCTTTTTTATAAGTGCTTGTTGACTAAAAAAGTTTTATTAAATATACTTGTAAATATGAGAACCCAACATGTCTGTAGATGACGCGGATCATGTTGGGGATTTATTGTTTTAGGGGAACAGAAAAAAATGATATAAGAAGGAGAAGATATATGAGCAGACAGGTTTACAATCCCTTTTTGCCGCTGAATGAGTACATACCGGACGGCGAGCCGCATGTATGGGGCGACAGGGTTTATCATTATGGATCTCACGATAAGGAGGGCGGTTACACGTTCTGTATGCAGGATTATGTGGTGTACTCCGCGCCGGTAAAAGATCTGACAAGCTGGCGATGCGAGGGCATTACATACAGGGCGAGTCAGGATCCGGCATACCCGGAGCTGAAGTATATGTATGCGCCAGATGTTGTGAGGGGGAATGATGGCAGATATTATCTGTATTACTGTATGGGCGGTGACTACGGTTACGGCGGATACACAGGTCCGATCAGTGTGGCTGTGTGCGATACGCCGGCGGGTAAATACGAATATCTTGGCCATGTGCATTACAAGGACGGCACTGTGATGAAGAAGTATATTTGCTTTGATCCGGCAGCCATGAATGATGACGGAACCATCAGGATATTCTACGGAACCCAGTACGGATACGAGGAAGAGCCTGATTTTCTGACAAATGGCAGGCTGGATGATGAGGTATCTATGTTTGGAAGAACAAAGGAGGAGATACTTGGCTATAAGGACAGCATCATGGGACCGATCATGGTGGTGCTTGAGGACGACATGCTGACGGTTAAGGAAGAACCGAGGCACATCATACCTTATGCCGTGAAGGGAACATCATTTGAGGAGCATCCATTTTTCGAGGGTTCATCCATGAGAAAGGTGGGAGACAAATACTACTTTGTTTATTCGTCATGGCAGAACCATGAGCTGTGCTATGCTGTGAGCGATTATCCGGATCACGGATTTACATTTGGTGGCACTATAGTGTCAAATGGCGATGTGGGATATAAGGGAAGAAGTTTCGAGAACAAGCTGAATATGACCGGAACCACGCACGGAAGTATAGAGTGCATAGATGGTCAGTGGTACGTGTTCTATCACAGGCTCACACATAAGTCGGACTACAGCAGACAGGCCTGTGCCGAGAAGATCTATATAGCTGCGGATGGACACATAGACCAGGTGGAGGTTACGAGCTGCGGTCTGAACGATGACCCGCTTGTGGCAAAAGGCACGTATCCGGCAGTGATAGCATGCAACCTGACAAATGGACATATGCCACACGGCTCCAACAGTATATATACGACAGAATTTCCAAATGTGACGAACAAGGGTGAGGATAGATTTATTGCGGAGATAGAGGATGGAACACTCATAGGGTATAAGTATTTTGCGCTTGAGGGCAGCAGTACATTTGGCGTGAATGTCAGATATGAGACGGATGCCAACAAGGTGGTGTATGAGGGACCTGTCAGGGTAGACGAGAGATGCGAGAATCAGGAGCAGCTCAAGGATGCAAACGACCTGGCAGAGAATAAATCAACAATCATGGGCGAATCCTGTGATATCAATGCGGATGGAGTGAATGATAAGAGGTGTTCCGCGTCAGATGTGCAAAATCATGGATACTTTGACATATGCGTGACAGTAGATGGTGAGAGTATCGGAAGAATAGATATACCTGTATCTGAAGATATCTCAGAGACAGAGTGGAGATGGTGCGAGAACAAAGTGGATTTCCCAGAGGGAGTCCACGCGGTGTATCTTGTATACCATGGCAGAAGAAAGGTTCAATTAAAAGATATCCGATTTAGGTAAAATATTGAAAGAAGAGGGAGAATTATGAAGAAGTCAAATGGTGCGGCACTGATACCTATATACGTCTTTCTTGTCCTGTATCTGGGACTTGGAATACTGTTTGAGTACGTGCTGAAGATCCCGATGGGATTTTACAATATTCCGATAGTGGTCGCCTTCATGGTGGCGATATTTGTGGCATGTCTGCAGAACAGAAAGGTAAGCTTTGATGAGAAGCTTCAGATTATGGCAAATGGACTTACAGACAAAAATATTATAACCATGCTGCTCATATTCCTGACGGCGGGAATATTTGTGGGAGTCGTGGGGCGGAGCAGTGCCGAGAGTGTGGCATACTTTATGCTGAGTATCATTCCGGCGAGATTCTCCGTGGCAGTTCTGTTCGTTGTAGCGTGCTTTGTCTCAACAGCTATGGGAACGTCTGTTGGAACAATAACACTTCTGACGCCTATAGGAGTTGCGGTTGCCGATGCGTCAGGATTTAATCTGCCGCTCTGTGTGGCATCAATCATGGGTGGCGCGATGTTCGGAGATAACCTGTCGTTCATATCGGATACGACCATAGCAGCATGTAATGGTCAGGGGTGTGCCATGAAAGATAAGTTCAGGGCAAACTTCTGGATAGCATTTCCTGCGGCGATTGTGACACTCATAGTAATCTTGGTTAAGTCATTCAATACTGAGATAGGCGGAGTAGTACAACATGATTACAATATGATACAGATCATTCCTTATGTTCTGGTACTCATAGGAGGAATAGCAGGAGTTAATGTGTTTGTAGTCCTGATAGTTGGAATCGTGTCAGGTTCCATCATTATGCTTGCCACAGGGCAGACGGCAGCAGTGGATCTCCTGACGAATATGGGAAGCGGTGCAGCTGGAATGTTCGAGACGAGTATGGTTGCTGTACTTGTGGCTGCCATGTGTTCTCTCATCAGGGAGTATGGCGGATTTGAGGCACTGCTTTCGGCTATAAAGAAGGTGTTCAAGGGTGACAAGGGAGGTCAGCTCGGAATCGGACTTCTGGTTGGAGCCATGGACATAGCCACAGCCAACAATACGGTCGCGATAGTCATGGCAAATCCGATAGCAAAGGAGATGGCAGATGATTATGGTATATCACCGAAGAGATCTGCGTCACTGCTTGATACATTTTCATGCATATTCCAGGGAATCATTCCTTACGGTGCTCAGATGCTGGTTGCAATATCAGCGGTGTCGGAGCTGGGACATGAGATATCAGCATTCCAGATAATTCCAAATCTGTTTTATCCAATACTTCTTCTTGTCAGTTCGCTTGTGTGGATGCTTATAAGAAGTAATGACAAAACACATCTGGCAAAGAGACGGTAAAAAATATAAATTGACGAGATTTCGCAATATAATAAATAAATATTCGAAAAAACACGCAAAAAAACAAGAAAAATCTTGAAAATGCGTGTTTTTTCATTTTTATTTAAGAATTTTTATGCTATAATTTACACTTGTGAATCATAAATAAAAAACAGGAGGAGAAACATGGACGCATTCACAAACTTTTTAGGCAAAGTTGATGATATTGTCTGGGGCTTGCCACTCATAATACTCATCATCGTTTGCGGAATCTATCTGACGATCAGACTTAAGTTCCTTCAGATAGTTCATCTGCCAAAGGCACTGAGATTCATGATTAAGAATGAGGAAGACGGTACAGGAGAGGTGACGAGCTTTGGCGCGTTATGTACAGCACTTTCAGCAACTATCGGTACAGGTAATATCGTAGGAGTAGCAACAGCTATAGGTATCCTTGCCGGTGGTCCCGGAGCACTTTTCTGGATGTGGATCGCAGCGCTTTTCGGAATGGCAACAAAGTATTCAGAGGGACTGCTTGCTGTAAAGTACAGAAAGATTGACGAGGATGGACACGTTCTCGGAGGACCTTTCTATTACATTGAGAGCGGTATGGGTCACAAGTGGAGGTGGCTTGCAAAGATATTTGCATTCTTCGGAGCATGCGTAGGTCTCATGGGTATCGGTACATTTACACAGGTAAATGGTATTGCTTCAGCAGTTCAGGCTTTCTTTGATCCTGACAAGGCAAATACAGTATCAATCTTAGGAAACGACTACTCAATAGCCATTGTCATCACAGCATTTATACTTGCAATCCTTGTAGGACTTGTCGTAATCGGTGGAATCCAGAGAATATCAAAGGTTTCTCAGATTATAGTACCATTCATGGCAGTTCTCTACATTGTGGTGTGTCTGGTTCTTATAATAGTTAATATAAATAAGGTTCCGGCTGCATTTGCAACAATAGTTAAGTGCGCATTCAAGCCTATGTCATTTGCAGGTGGTGTTACAGCAAGTCTTGCAATTGCCATGCAGAAGGGTGTTGCACGTGGTATCTTCTCGAATGAGGCTGGTCTTGGTTCTGCACCTATCGCAGCAGCAGCAGCTCAGACAAAGGAACCTGTTCGTCAGGGCCTTGTAACAATGACAGGTACATTTATTGATACTATCATCGTATGTACAATGACAGGTCTTTCAATCGTTATGATGGGAAGCTGGCAGGATGGCAGCCTTGAGGGAATCGCAGTCACAACTGATGCATTCCAGAAGGGACTTTTCTTTATGCCAGGTCAGGTTGCAGCATTCATCCTGATGATCTGTCTTGTATTCTTTGCATTTACAACTATCCTTGGTTGGGACTATTATGGTGAGAGATGTCTTGAGTACCTCACAAATGGCAGCAAGGTTTCAGTTCAGATCTATCGTTGGTTATACATACTTTGCGTATTTATCGGACCATACATGACAGTTAAGGCTGTATGGACTATCGCTGATATATTCAACGGACTCATGGCGATACCGAATATCATAGCATTGCTTGCACTCAGCGGTGTGGTTGTGGCAGAGACAAAGGATTACTTTGCACGCCACAAGGAACTGTAGGGTTCAATAGAAGTAAATGTTTATATGTAATAATTGGGGAAGCACCTATCAGCAGTCAGGCAAAATTTTGTCTGGCTGCTTTTTTCTAAAGCACACCAAAAGGAGATACGAATGGATATATTCGATAAGATAGAAAAGCTACAACAGAGTAGTGAGTATTATTATATAGATTATCTGCCGGAGAAGTGTATGGGAGATAGATTCTATGAGTTTGAGGAGTATTATTTCAGCCATAACCTGAACAGCTTTTGCGACAAGGTTTCCAATGTAGTTATAACTTTGCTGGCATATTATGACGCGTCAGGGGTTATGACGGAGTTTCCTGACGGCTATACAGGAAAATACAGGAGCCTGTACGAAGATAGTATGGATATAGCTAAAGAAAATTTTGATCAAATATCGGATTTGATTCATTTTGTATTGATAAATGAAATTTCATCAATTCAATTGTTGATGGGCAAGGACAAAGATATGTTGTTTAGCATCAATAACAGAAATTCTATAGAGGTTATAAATGCAACTTCTGATCAGTTAGATTTGATACAAAAATTAGTCATGCAAGAGGGCCTGTATTTGAGAAAATATATAGAAGAGTAATACGGTGCAAAAGGCATCCGTGAACACATCATTAGGTCTTAGAAGATGTGTTTGCGGGTGCTTTTTTATTTGCGGGAGTTTTTTTGATTTATAAAGCAATAACAGTTGACAATAAAGTTAGTAGCGACTAACATTGTGATTGTTAAGAGAATTGGATCAGGGGGATGTAACAAATGAAAGGTTCTGAAACTATAAAAGAAACACTGCACAAGGCGGATTGTGTCTTATATCCGGTTGGTGACAGAAGAGATAAAGTTGTCATTGTGTTATATCAGGCAGCGAGGGCGGTCTGGAGTATACAGGAAAATGGAGGAAAAAGTTGTGAAAAAACAGTTTTTTGAGATCGAGAAGGATGGGTTCTACGGAACATACTACGAGAATCCAAATGGGGCTGACTGTGCATTCATAGGACTGTTTGGAGATGATCCGAATGATTTTATGGCGAAGTGCGGAGCAAAGTGGCTGCACAAAAATGGTGTGAACGCACTCTGTGTATCTCCCGGAAGAAAGAATTACAGCCATGTAAATAATCCGCTGGAGAGAATAGAGTCGGCTATCGCATGGCTGAAAAGTCATGGAAACCGGAAAATAGGAATCATGGGAATGAGTACAGCTGGCATGGATTCCCTTGTTGCGGCATCGTATTTTCCTGATATCACATTGACATTTGGACTTACGGCAAGTGACTTTGTATGGCAGGGATTTGAACAGGGCAAAAAAGACGGATGTAAGGAATGGCCGATACCGGGTGCATCGACTCTTTCGTGGAGAGGCGAGCCTCTTGCTTATATGCCATTTGTGTATGAGCATCCTGTGTACTGGCAGAAAATCGAGGAGGAGACGAAGGACTCCGGTGACATTGAGCGCAGTACCTGCCTGTTCATCGATTCGGAGAAGGCAAGGGAACATACGGAAGAGGAAATGATCAAGGTCGAGAACATAAAGGGAAAGCTGTTTTTAATTGGCGCAGATGACGACTCATTCTGGGAGGCGGGCAAATACATCCGCAGAATGGATCAGCGTCTGAAGGAGCGCCCGCATACATGTGAGTATGTGCCGCTTGTGTATGAGCACGGAACCCATTTTGTGCTGCCGGAATCGATGCTTCGTATGGCGCTTCCGGTTGGACTGAAATTTGTCATGAAGTTTATATTCAAGGCTGCAAAGGATTATCCAAATGAGTGCGAGGCGACGAGAAAGGATATAGACAGAAGACTCTCAGCCGCACTTAAGGAATGGATACAGGAATAAAAAGGCAGGCGATTAGAATGTTGAAATATGGAATGTATGCAAAGGCTGTGGAACTGCTGTGTTTTAAGCAGGCACTTGCAAGGCTTGCGCAGATATATCCTGATATGGACATGAAGAGATATAAAAGATCCGTGAAGAGAGAGTACAAGGAGATGCTTCTCAGAACTCCCGATATAGGTGGAAGCTCACTGGAGATGAACCTGTATATCGCGGCATTTGTATTTTCACTGCACAAGGCAGAGCCGGATAGGATCACACCTGAAGTTGTGGATGAGATGGTCACTGCGGTGTTCGATTCGCCTTTCATGGTGAAGGCGCATGAGAACAAGAAGTGTACGCTCTTCACTGACAATGTTCAGGACAAAAAGGTGCAGGAGAGCATAGCAAGCCAGACATCAAAGTATGAGCTTGACTGGAAATTCCGCTATGAGAAAGGTGTCGACGAATGCTATAACACTTATACGGAATGTGGAATATGCAAACTGGGCAAGAGGGAAAACTGCTTTGAATTTGTTCCATGCCTGTGCAACATGGACGAGAGAAATTACAGGAATGAAGGAGGTCAGCTTCATCGTACCAAGACACTTGGTCAGGGTGATGAATGCTGTAATTTCCATGTCACACGGATACAAGGACGTTAAAATGGACTAGAGTCCAATGTTCACAATGTTAACCCGTGGATTTACGAGGAGTCATTTTAACAGCGTTTCCTTGATCTGATTTCGGCATTTGATAAATGCGGCAAATATTTTGTATGAGGGGAGCTTGAAATGGTAAATACAATAGCATTTTTACTTATAGTATTTGGGATTATGTTTCTGATTGGTATTGCAATGGCAATACTTGCTTTATATTTCAATATCAAGATGAAGCATCCCATATTTTCAATTATATTTTCAATAATACTTATACCTCTGATTTGTATTCCGATACAATTCACTGGTGGAATCTTGATTTCACGATGCATGCTGATAATTGCTTTGATATATAGTGTGGCAATGATTGTAATGGCGGTGAAAAATATCAGAGACAATTGTTGAATATGCACTCTTTATGCGAATGCCCTCATTGAGCCGGCAGGCGGCATGATGGGGACAAGTGTATCAGCATGATGCGTAATTGTTGAGCGTTGAATTGGATCATGATGGCAAGAGTTTAATATTTTCATCATGATCTAAAGAAAGAATATGGTATGAGGAAGGAAAAATACAATGACTATCCATGAGTTCGGAAAAGAGAATAAAGAAACGATAATATTGATACATCCATCTGTTGTGAAGTGGGATTACTTTGAGAATGTAATTCCTCTGTTAGAAAAGAATTATCATCTGCTGGTTCCGGCACTTCCGGGTTATGATTTTGACAATGACAATGACTTTACAAGCGTGGAGCAGATTGCATCAGACTTAAATAACTGGATCAAGGCGAAGGGATTCACGGAGATATATGCTGTATATGGCTGTTCTATGGGCGGTTCCGTTGCGCTTATGGTTGCGCTGGGACAGAAGGTTAGAATACAGCATTGTGTAATAGACGGCGGAATCACACCGTATCAGTTGCCATGGATCGTGACACGCTTTATTGCGCTCAAGGATTATCTAATGATGATGATAGGCAGAGCAGGCGGTGTGGCTTTGCTGGAAAAGGCATTTGCTACAGACGACTATTCCAAGGAAGATCTGCAGTATGTTGCGGATGTTCTGAGACATTGCAGCAGCAAAACACTGTGGCGAACATTTGAATCGTGCAATAACTATAAGGTGCCGGATCCTGTTCCGAAGATTGATACGCACATCCATTATTGGTACGCAAAGAATGAAGAAAAAGAGCGGAAAAATGATATAGCGTATATCAGGCGCAGGCTACCTCAGACGGAGTTTGAAGTATTACCGGAACTCGGACACGGCGGACTTGTCTTACTCAGGCCTGAGTTGTTTGAGGAAATGATGAGCAAGTTTCAGTGAGATATGGAAAATATGAGTTAATATACGTTTGACATGAAGGGGGTGGAGAATGCTAATATAATATCAAAAGGTGCAACCGATAGACGGTTAGCCCTGATATTATTGGATACAAAAGTAACCGCTAAAGTTTGTTAGGACTGGGCGGTTATTTTTGTGTCTTATCATTGCTCTTAGAGCCAACGGCATAATCAAGAGCAAAGCAAGTGATGCATAAAGCTGATTATGGCTATAAACTCCTGTGATGAAGGCTAACCGCCTACCGAATAGGGTAGCACCGCATATATCACATCAAACAAATGTTCGACTCTCAGTGTAGGTAGTTTGGCGAGAAGGGTAGCTTGGAGAGAAGTGTAATCAATAAAAAGCGCATAATATTTTCGCAAATTAAAATAAAACCGGGAAAAGGATACAAAGACATTAGAAATTGTATCCTTTTCCTGGTTTTTGTCATTTTAGATAAAATTTTATGCACTTTTGAATGCTGAGAGGTCTTGCTGGCCAACAAATTGTAAACTAGAGCAAGCCTCTAGTCCTTTAACTGGCAATCCGGGCCACCTGAGCGGCAAAACCGCCCGCGCCCGATATTACTCAGCGTCCTTTATCTCACTGTGAAGCTCCTGCAGTGACTTCACATCGCTGTCGCCATGCGCCTGAACGTACAGGATACCCTTTGCGGTTGCTCTTGCGCCTGCAATTGTAGTCACATAAGGAATCTTTGCCTTGATGGCAGCCTTTCTGAGGTAACTGTCGTCGTGGGCACTTTCCTTACCGCTCGGAGAATTGATTATCAGGTCTATAGAGCCATTTGTTATAAGGTCATTGATGTTTGGTCTGCCCTCCTGGAGCTTTTTGACTTTCTCAGCTTTTACTCCGGCAGCCGTAATTATGGCATATGTTCCGCTTGTAGCAAGGATCTTGAAACCAGCTTTCTCGAAGAGCTGAGCGATCTCGATAACCTCATCCTTGTCCTTTCTGTTTACAGAGATCAGGACAGTTCCGCTTGTAGGAAGGAGAGTCTGTGTAGCCTCCTGAGCCTTGAAGAATGCCTCTCCGTAGTAGGTTGAAAGTCCGAGAACCTCACCTGTAGATCTCATCTCAGGTCCTAAGATCGGGTCAACCTCTGGGAACATGTTGAATGGGAATACAGCCTCCTTAACTCCGTAATATGGTATGTGCTGCTCCTTGAGAGCTGGAACAGGAGATGGTCTTCCTGTGAGCTCTGATGTGATGATATCAGTAGCGATAGGAACCATGCGCACGTTACATACCTTTGATACGAGAGGTACTGTACGGGATGCTCTAGGATTTGCCTCGAGAACATATACCTTGCCTTTCTCAATAGCGTACTGCATGTTCATAAGACCTACGACATGCATCTCCTCAGCGATCTTCTTTGTATATTCCTTGATAGTAGCAACATTCTCAGCAGTGATGTGTACTGAAGGAATGATGCATGCTGAATCACCTGAGTGAACTCCGGCAAGCTCGATGTGCTCCATAACGGCAGGAACAAATGCGTGAGTTCCGTCGCTTATGGCATCTGCCTCACACTCAAGGGCGTGATTCAGGAATCTGTCTATAAGTATAGGTCTGTCAGGTGTGACACCAACGGCAGCTCTCATATATCCGTCAAGGCTCTCGTCATCGTATACGACCTCCATACCACGTCCACCGAGAACGTATGATGGACGGACCATGACTGGATAGCCAATCTTGTGAGCGATCTCAAGTGCCTCGTCAACAGTAGTAGCCATACCAGATTCTGGCATAGGAATCTCAAGCTTATCCATCATCTCACGGAAGAGATCTCTGTCCTCTGCAAGATCGATGACAGCAGGAGATGTACCGAGGATCTTTACGCCGTTCTTCTCAAGGTCAGAAGCAAGGTTAAGAGGTGTCTGACCGCCGAACTGTGCGATGACGCCCACTGGCTTTTCCTTGTTGTAAATGCTGAGAACATCCTCAAGTGTAAGTGGCTCAAAGTAGAGCTTATCTGATGTATCATAGTCAGTTGAAACAGTCTCTGGATTACAGTTTACTATGATAGTCTCAAATCCGAGCTTCTTAAGTGCCAGTGATGCATGTACGCAGCAGTAGTCAAACTCGATACCCTGACCGATTCTGTTAGGACCTCCGCCGAGGATCATAACCTTTGGCTTGTTCTCATTTATCGGATTGCTGTCAGGTGCATTGTATGTGGAGTAGTAGTAAGCGCTGTCTTTTGTTCCACTTACGTGTACGCCTTCCCATGCCTCAGTAACTCCGAGCTCGATTCTCTTATTTCTGATGTCCTCCTCAGGAATCTCAAGGATCTGGCTGAGGTATCTGTCTGAGAAACCGTCTTTCTTTGCAGTGGTGAGTGCCTCGTCAGATGGGAGAGAGCCCTTGTGTGCTGCGAGTGCTTCCTCTTCCTCAACGAGTTCCTTCATCTGCTCAACAAAGTAGTGCTTAACCTTTGTTATATCGAAAATCTCATCTACTGTAGCACCCTTTCTGAGCGCCTCGTACATGATGAAATGTCTGTCGCTTGATGGATGTGCAAGCATGCGCAATAGTTCATCCTTGCTCTTTGTATTGTAGTCCTTGGCGTAGCCGAGACCGTATCTTCCTGTCTCAAGGCTTCGGATAGCCTTCTGGAAAGCCTCCTTGTAGGTCTTACCGATACTCATGACCTCACCTACGGCACGCATCTGTGTTCCAAGCTTGTCCTCGACACCCTTGAACTTCTCAAATGCCCAGCGTGCAAACTTGATAACCACGTAGTCACCGTCAGGAACGTATTTGTCTAGTGTGCCGTACTTACCGCACTCGATATCCTTGAGGGTAAGTCCTGTTGCCAGCATGGCTGACACAAGGGCAATAGGGAATCCTGTAGCCTTTGATGCCAGGGCAGAAGAACGGGATGTTCTAGGGTTGATCTCGATTACGATGATTCTGTCAGATACAGGGTCATGTGCGAACTGTACATTTGTTCCACCGATGACCTCAACAGAGTCAACGATCTTGTATGCCTGCTCCTGAAGTCTCTTCTGAACGTCCTCAGAGATTGTGAGCATAGGAGCGGAGCAGAATGAATCACCTGTGTGAACGCCGAGAGGATCGATGTTCTCGATGAAACATACAGTGATCATATTGCCTTCACAGTCACGTACAACTTCAAGCTCAAGCTCCTCCCATCCGAGGATTGACTCCTCAACGAGAACCTGACCTACAAGGCTGGCCTGGAGACCTCTTGCACAGACAGTCTTGAGCTCCTCCTTGTTGTATACGAGTCCGCCGCCGGCACCGCCCATGGTGTATGCAGGACGAAGAACAACAGGGTATCCGAGCTGATCTGCGATGGCGAGAGCCTCATCTACAGAGTAGGCAACCTCGCTTCTTGCCATTTCTATTCCGATTGCGTTCATGGATTTCTTGAATTCGATTCTGTCCTCACCGCGCTCAATGGCATCTACCTGAACACCGATGACCTTGACATTGTATTTGTCTAAGATGCCTTCTTTTGCAAGTTCAGCACAAAGGTTAAGTCCTGACTGTCCTCCGAGATTTGGAAGAAGAGCATCAGGTCTCTCTTTTGCAATTATCTGCTCAAGTCTCTTGACATTGAGCGGCTCAATGTATGTGACATCAGCTGTCTCAGGATCTGTCATGATGGTAGCAGGGTTGGAATTGACCAATACGATCTCGTAACCAAGCTTCTTAAGGGCCTTGCACGCCTGAGTACCTGAGTAGTCGAACTCACATGCCTGACCTATGATGATTGGACCAGATCCTATTATCAGAACTTTGTTAATGTCTTCTCTTTTTGGCATATATTTCTCCTTATTGTAAAATGATTCTTGTTCAGAGCGAGAGCACTGAAAACTACATGAAACCACACAAAATAAAGAAGTATTTTAATGTGATTTTAAACATTGCCGGACATCATTTATTTTCTTTTATAAAAATGCCCAAATTATTGTTATTATAAAGTATAAGAGCCCAAAAGTACATAGCTAATAAGGAAATAAATTGAAAAAATGAACTGAAATATGAAATGGATCAAGAATTGAATTGGAAAGTACGTATGAATATACAGTAAAAATTATTAATGATATGATTTTTTACATAAGAAAATCCGGCACATATGAAAAAACACACATGCCGGATAAAATGTCTTATAACACCTTTGAAAGAAAATCCTTAAGTCTAGGATTCTTAGGGTTGCCGAAGAATTCCTCCGGTGTACCGGATTCTAGAATCTGTCCGTCGTCAATAAATACAACCTTATTGGCAACCTCTCTGGCGAATCCCATCTCATGGGTAACAATGATCATTGTCATGCCTTCGTCCGCAAGAGCCTTCATAAGATCAAGAACCTCGCCGACCATCTCGGGGTCAAGAGCTGAGGTTGGCTCATCAAACAGAATGACATCAGGATTCATGGCAAGCGCACGGACGATGGCAACACGCTGTTTCTGACCGCCTGAGAGAGTAGATGGATATACATCCGCCTTGTCCTCCAGACCGATCCTTTTCAGAAGTTCCTCCGCCTTTGCATGTGCCTCGGCAATGATCTCTGATTTTGTTGTTGTTATTTCCTGCTTTGTCTGCTTTTCCTTGCGGAAGAGATTGGTGACAGGAAGCAGAAGATTATGCCGCTTTGCCTTTTTCAGATCCTGACATCTGACATAGACAGGAGCAAGCATGATATTCTGTATAACAGTCTTATTGTTATACAGATTGAAATGCTGGAAAACCATACCCATATGACGGCGGTGTATGTTGATATCAACCTTAGGGTCTGCTATATCAACACCATTGAATATAATCTGGCCGCCGGTAGGATCTTCCATACAGTTCAAACAGCGAAGAAATGTACTTTTACCAGAACCTGAAGGGCCGATAACAACCATTATATCGCCTTTGTCTATGGTGATATTGATGCCGTTTAAGACTTTGTTATCACCGAAGCTTTTTTCAAGATTAATGACGTCTATCACTCTTTCTCAGGCTCCTTTCCATTAATTTGATTCCCAGACTGATGAGAAGCACCATCACGATGTAGATAAGCGCCATGACCAGATAAGGGACCATGAATTCGTAGCTGTTACTTCCGATGTAGTTGAATGCAACGTAGAGATCAGTTGCTCCGACAAAACTTACAACTGAAGTCTCCTTTATTAAAGAAATAAATTCATTTCCAAGGGTTGGCAGAATATTCTTGACTGCCTGAGGTATAACGATTTTGAGCATGGTAGTCGAAAAACTGAGTCCCATGGCACGTCCACCTTCCATCTGACCTGGATCAACGGAGAGTATACCACCACGCATGATCTCTGAGATGTAGGCACCGCTGTTGAGTCCGAATACAAGCATAGCCACCTGAACTCCTGTCATGTGTCCTCCCACTATAGGAAGAAGAACATAGTAGAAGAGAAGAAGCTGTACAACCATAGGTGTTCCACGGAAGAAACCTACATATACACTGCAGATCGCATCCAGAACTCTAGGCAGACGCTTGTACTTTGGAATTACCCTGACGGTAGCAATGAGGGTACCGATTATTATACCGATGATAAGACCGGCAATGGCTATTATCACAGTATTCTTCAGACCCTCGACTACCTTAACATACCCGTTGTTGTCGATGAATATTTCTATGAATTTTTGTATTTTTGTAGAAATGTCTCCCATGAAATATCCTTTCAAACATAATTGGCGTTAATACTAAAACTACTAAATCCGAATTAAAATTTACTGCATTGCGTTAAGAGCAGCAGTGATGCTGGCTGCTGGAGCGGCATCGATGATAACATAGTTGAGGTTACCATTTAAAAGATCCTGAACTGCAAGGGAACCGTTCTTGTAGCCGGTTGAAGTCATAGCAAGTTTTGTGAATCCCCAGTCTGCGTCACCCTCGCAGTAGAACTGTCCGGTAGTACCTGTCTGGAAACCAATCTTCATGTCTGAGCCTTTAGCCTGAAGAATCTTGTTGACATCATCAGCTGTCTTGCAATCATCAAACTCTGTATTGTCTGATGTAACGATGAGCTTCTGAGAAGCCTTGTAGTATGAATCTGAGAAGCTTACATACTCCTCACGGTCTGGCTTTATAGTAAGACCTGCCATAGCGATATCACACTTGTGCTGACCAACTGAGAGACATACAGCATCGAAATCCATGTTCTGGATAACGAGCTCCTTGCCAAGCTTGTCTGCGAGAGCCTTAGCTATCTCCATATCGACACCATAGTAGTTCTCACCCTTTGTATACTCAAATGGCTCGAATGCAGCATTTGTTGCAACTACAAGCTGATCCTTGTTTGCATCGAGTGTTGCTGACTCAACGGCAACTGGCTCGCCGTCACCGAAATAGTGATTGCAGATCTCCTCAAATGATCCATCCTCGTTCATTGACTTGATGAAATCATTGACCTGTGTTAAGAGCTCAGGCTGATCCTTATCAACACCGAAAGCATACTGCTCGTCTGTAAGGTCAATCTCTATGACCTTTGCAGTCTTCTTTGATGATGAAGCACTCTCTGAAGCTGCCTCCGAAGAATCATCCTTGCTTCCACAAGCAGTAAGAGCTGTCATAGCCAGAACTGCTGACATTGAAATTGCTAATAAGTTTTTGAGTTTCATTTTTACATCTTCCTTTCATATTTTATCTGAATAAATATACCATTGTGTTTCAAAAAAAGCAATTAATATATGAAAAAACTCGTTCCAAAAGCGGGAAAAAGTGAGATGCCTAATAAAAACAGGCTTTTATTCATGATTTATAAATAAACATTGTTATATGAATAGTATTTACTATATAATACATTTGTATCATTAAAAAAATGAAACTCATATTTAAATATGAAGAATACAGGGAGGTCAGATTATATGAGATACGAGATCAAAGGCGGCATGATGCCTGTGGTAGAAATCATTTTGGAGGCAGGGGAATCTATAAACTGCGAAAAAGGTGCAATGGTATGGATGTCTCCGAATATGCAGATGCAGACATCAGGTGGCGGAGTAGGCAAGATGTTCACCAGGGCCATATCCGGTGAATCGATGTTCCGAAATACATATACGGCTCAGGGGGGACCTGGACTGATAGCATTCGGTTCAAGCTTTGTGGGGAATATAATGGCGGTTGAGATAGGACCTGGCAAGGAGATCATTTGTCAGAAGTCAGCATACCTTGCGTCGACACCGGGAATCAATCTGGAGATAGCTTTTCAAAAGAAGATAGCCGGTGGGTTCTTCGGAGGTGAGGGATTTATTATGCAGAGGATTACAGGTCAGGGAATAGTGTTCATTGAAATCGATGGTTCTGTTGTGGATTACATGCTTGCACCGGGACAGCAGATGGTCATTGACACAGGTTATCTTGCAATGATGGATGCAACATGTTCCTTGAACGCAGAGACAGTAAAGGGTGGTGCCATGAATATGTTCTTTGGAGGAGAGGGATTCTTCAATACAGTGGTAACAGGCCCTGGCAGAATAACACTTCAGACCATGCCAAAATCGCAGCTTGCCGCTGAGATAGCATCCATGATACCATCTAAATAACCAATAGAGCCATATATTTAAGCCGACCCCAAAAGAACACTGCAGCATCTTTCAATGTCAGCTAACTTGAAAATAAAAAGTTAAATATGAAATTTTGACGAAAATATAGTCGAATACAGTGATTAAACTTAGATTTTTCAACCAAAATTTGCGAAATACTGCAAACTTATGCGATTAAGGTCTAGACAACCGGAGAAATAAATTATATGATACAAGGGTTGAACGTTAGGATAGTCTATTTAATGTAGAATATTTTGACGTGCAACCTGGACATATAACTATAACATTGTTAGGTAGCAAGGGAGACTTTTATGAAAGCGTACAGTGAATTATCAAGAGAAGAGTTAATGGAACTTAGAGAGCAGCTGCTTGCGGCATATGAAGAGAAGAAGGCTCTTGGCCTGAACCTTGATATGTCAAGAGGTAAGCCATCACCAACCCAGCTTGGAGTATCTGTTGGTCTTATGGATGTTATCAACAGTGATTCTGATATGAAGTCAGAGTGTGGCATAGACTGCAGAAACTATGGGTGCCTTGATGGAATTCCAGAAGTCAAGAGACTTATGGCAGAGATGATGGGAACTACTGAGGATCATATCTTCATCGGTGGTAACGCAAGTCTTACTCTTATGTTTGACACTGTATCAAGAGCATATACACATGGAATAATGGGAGAGACACCTTGGTGCAAGCTTGACAAGGTGAAGTTCCTCTGTCCTGTTCCAGGATATGATAGACATTTTGCTATAACAGAGCATTTCGGAATAGAGATGATCAACATACCTATGTCAGAGACAGGTCCAGATATGGATATGGTTGAAGAACTTGTAAATTCAGATCCAACAGTAAAGGGTATATGGTGTGTGCCAAAGTACTCAAACCCACAGGGAATCTGCTACAGCGATGAGACAGTAAGAAGATTCGCAAATCTTAAGCCTGCGGCTAAGGACTTCAGAATCTTCTGGGACAATGCATATGTCATCCATCATCTGTATGAGGACAATCAGGTAGAGATACTTGATATCATCGGAGAGTGCGAAAAGGCTGGCAATCCAGATATGGTATTTGAGTTTGCGTCAACATCAAAGGTAAGCTTTCCTGGCTCAGGAGTTTCGGCTATGGCTACATCACATGCGAACCTTGAGGATGCCAAGAAACATTACACAATACAGACTATAGGAAACGATAAGGTAAATCAGCTCAGACATGCAAGATACTTCAAGAATCTTGATGGACTTAAGGAGCATATGAAGAAGCATGCTGATTTCATGAGACCAAAGTTTGAGGCTACACTCAAAGTCCTTGAGGAGGAGCTCGACGGACTTGGAATTGGTTCATGGATCAAGCCTCTCGGCGGATATTTCATATCATTTGACGCCATGGAAGGCTGTGCAAAGGCGATAGTTGCAAAGTGCAAGGAGGCTGGAGTTATTCTTACAGGAGCAGGAGCAACATTCCCATACCACAACGATCCAAAGGACAGCAACATCAGGATCGCACCTTCATTCCCTACACCGGAGGAGATGCAGCAGGCAACAGAGATATTTGTTCTCTGTGTAAAGCTTGTAAGTGTTCAGAAACTGCTTGAGGTGTAAAAGGCAACTTCGGAGCAACGGCTCCGCGTGCTATATCAATTAAAGAAATACAATTAAAAAAAGTAATAATGGTCAAAAAAAGATCTCATTCATGTGGATGAGATCTTTTTTTGACCATTCATATTGTGACTATTTGACTGATTTTGTGATTATACAATCAATAACGATCAAATAGATAATAAAATATGAATAGCGCAATCGGTTGAAATGCCCTTGTTATACATAAAGTCACAATATGTTCATAAAACAGCCATAATTTTGGCGATTTTTCATCATTGATATATCACAATTAGGTATCTATAATCTAGAATGACAAGAATAGGTTTATCGTGTCGTAATCTGGCATATAAAGCAAGGAGGTGGCTGGTTGTTTAACTATTACATATATAGATCTTACTTCAACGCCAGACACAGTTTTAATGGTGACAGGGAGAATATGCATGGTCATTCGTTTACGTTAGTCACATATATAGGCATGAAGGATAAGAGTGAGGATATACCTTTCTTCAAACTTGAGGCGATAGTTTCAGCGTTTGTTGACCAGTACAGAGGCAAGTATTTGAATGAGCTTCCTGAGTTTCAGAAATGTGAGAACACGCTTGAGACATTGGGCGATCATTTCTATGAAGAACTTAAACGCAGGCTTGAGAAGATTGGAATGGAACTTTATCAGCTGGATATATCTGAAAATCCTCTTTGCGTGTATCAAGTGTCGGACAGACTGCTGCTGCCTACCATGAATATGGATACTAGCAATAGAAACTATCAAAAGATATTTGATGACATACTGAGACTTGAGAGTATGACAGGAGTAAACAATTCTCAATAGATTTTACTACAAGAAAAGGCGTGATTATATGAAGAACAGAAGAACTAAAATCAAGAGACTTACAGGGATTATAACTGCGGTATGCATGGTGATCATCTTTTCAGGTATTTCCATATTTGGAAGTCAGGCGCAGACACTCTCCGATGGAAATGGTGGAAGCATAGAAGTGACAACGGATGGCGAGTACATCTATCTGGAATATAATGGTTCATGGACTAATTACATTCAGCAGACATTTGATGTATCCGTAAATGGACAGACAGCTCCGGGGGCATTATCCAAGTTAGTTATAAACACAGGCAACAATGGCGATGGTTCATCATTTAACGTGTTAAACGCATGGTATCAGGCAATCGACGGCGCTGCTGGTTATACGACAAATGCCGGCGCATCGTCATCTGGCTGGGGATATGCGGATATGTCCTGGAGTGCAAAGGTGCCAGTCAGCACATATGGAACGGATGTACGGAATATAACAATAGGCTGGAATGGCAATACGGCCGGGCTTGATATAGCAGATGGTAGTTCATCCTCAGAGGCGACCACGGAGGCCGGAAGCGAGACAACTACGGAGGCTGAGAGTGAGTCAACCACAGAGGCTACAGAGAACAGCACAGAAGAGACTACGACTGAAGATGCGACTGAGGATACCACAGTGACAACAGAGCAGGCATCAGAGAGCACTACAGAACAGACAACAACTGAAGGCAGCACTACAGAACAGACAACGGAGAAAGCCACAACAGAGACGGGAACAACTGAGGAGATCACAGGACCTGTCACATCCGGACTTGTGATCGATGGGTATTATGGTGAGTGGAGTCAGTATCCGTCAGCGGATATAACCTACAACAGTAACAATGGTTACTCAGTTCACAAGGGACAGCTTGCAGTGGAGAATGGAAGACTGTATGTACACTTTTCTATGAACGATCTGTATACATCCCAGATGCAGTTCCATCTGTGGAATATAACAGTGGATGGAAAGTCATGTGTGCTCAATGTACTACCTGTGAATTCCGACGGGTCCATAAACTGGGGTGGTCAGACTAATGGCTTTGGAGCAGGAGTATACAGGAATTTTGGCGTATTTGCAGGCTACTACAATGATGTGGATGGAGATGTGGCATTCACAGTATATGATGCAGCACACACAGAAACGGGCAAGGGTGATGAGATAGAGTTCTCCATATCACTTGACAAACTGGCAGACTATCTTGGCATAAAGCTGGATCAGGGGGCAACAATCACTGTATCAAACCCTAATATAGGTACGGAGGGTGTTACAATAACCGGAACACCTACAGGTCCTTGGGCTGGTGCTGCTATAGCCTTGCTCATGGCCATAGGCGGAGTAATAGTATATAGAAGAAAGAGAATATAAACTGCTGAAGGTTATAGCAGGGTGTGAATATGAATGAGAGGAGGTGCACGCCGATGATGAATATGTTTTTTGTTATAGTACTGGTTTTGTGGATATATATATTGACCGTACTGAAACGTGGAAAGCTGGATTTCTGGTATTTTATAACCGGAAGCATAGGCCTTTTTGTATTTATGCTCATCAAGATTGAACCGGTCGTTCTTGCACCTCTCCAGAAGAGCGTGTCTGCGGTTGCCGGCATGTTCGGAGATATGACAGGCATATATGAGGGCTATTTCAACAAGAACATAGTGTTCATATCGACTGGTGATGCCAACCTGTCAATGTATATAGATTATGAGTGCTCAGGAATAGTGGAGATGCTGGCATTCCTGTCGCTTTTGTGGTTTTTCCCTATGTACCACACATATGAAAAGGTGGTACTCAGCATAGTTGGACCAGCCCTGATATTTGCGGCAAATGTACTCAGGATATTCACCATATGTCTCATTGTTCATGTGTTTGGCGGCGGTTCGTACTTCGTTGCACACAGCATAATAGGACGTCTGGTATTCTATGCATGTACTGTGCTTTTGTATTTCTTCGTGTTCACAAAGGCTCAGATCATCAGACAGAAGGTAGGAGGTTTCAGATATGACAATGATAACACAGATCTTTCATAGCTCCATACTTTTCTGGGCGGCATGGGTCATCATACCGATCGTTATGGAGATCATACCGACTATATGCAATTTCTTCATACTGATAAAGAAGAAGCTTGTGTCAAGGAAGGAGAAGGTGATCAACTTCTCACCGGAGATAACACTTATCATACCTGTATACAATCAGGAGCACAGCCTTCACAGATGTATAAGCTCCATAGATGCGTCAAGCTATCCAAACAGCAAGATATATATACTTGTTGTAAATAATATGAGCACGGACAGGAGCTTTGACGTATTCTGCAAATGTCAGGAGGAATTTCCTGATCTTACAATGAACTGGGTAAATTCAAGGCAGGGAAAATCAAAGGCTCTCAATCTGGGACTTTTCAACAGCTATGGCAAATATATCATACACATAGACAGCGATGGTGTGCTTCAGAGGGATGCCATCAGGAATATGGTGACCAAATTCGAGAGAAATCCTGACATCGACTGCATGACCGGAACGATCATGACCAACCCTGAAATGGTCGATGATACTGACAGATTTGGGCTCAGACTGCTTAGAAAACTGGAGTTCTTTGAATACTGTCAGGCGTTTCTTGCTGGTAGGAATTTCCAGTCGGAGTTCAACAATATATTCACTTTGTCAGGTGCTTTCTCAGCATTCAGACGATCAACTATCATGAAGACTAATATGTACAATACGGATACTGTGTGTGAGGACACCCATGTAACGTTTCAGATAAGGGATGTGCTCGGAGATAAGGTAGCGCTGTGCAGTGAAGCTATATTCTATGTTGATCCGATAGAAGATATGAATAGACTATATATACAGAGACAGAGATGGCAGAGGGGTGAGATAGAGGTTGTCCACATGTTCATGAAGAACAGGATGAACGCCGTGCGCGGATTCTTCTCTGACTTCATTGTGAGATTGGTTATGTTCGATCATACATTTGCATTCCCACGTATGATATGGTACTTTGCGCTGATATGCCTTGGTATATTCCAGGATTATCCGTTTACGCTCATCATAGATTCGGTCATAATCATGTATTTTTTGTATGTGTTTACCACAACACTGCTATATATATGTATAAGTCTTTTCCTGAGTCCGTTTAAACAGCTCAGAAGATATTACATGAGAAAATGGTATCTTGTATTCCTGCTTCCTCTGTACAACTTTGTCGTGTTCTGGTTCAGATTTGCAGGAATAATCAACTCCATGAAGTCCAAGGGAAGCTGGAAAATGCAAAATTTCAGCGAGGAGAGACAGACGGCGTGGAGCATCATAAAGCATGACTTCCGCTGGCTTGGAAGATTGGTGTACAAGGTGACAGGAAGGAGAAAATGTCATGAGCAGGAAAGCTGAAAAGAATAAGTCATATAGAGGAAGAGTAGTGGCAGCTTGTGCTGTTGTTCTGTTTATGATAGCTCTGGAAACCATATACTATGGTTATCACATGAAGACCAATAGAGACAATATTCTTGCAGCATATAAGGACTACCAGTCGCAGATGGTATCTATTCTGGCTGAGAGACTGGAAGGCTTGGGTGAGAAAGATATGGAGTCAGTCATCAATGAAGTAGTTGATATATCCGGTTCGAAATGGGCGTTCCTTATAAAAGCGGATGATATCATATTTATCAAGGATACGGCAACCACGGCGGAACTGTCTAGCATGACTGCATCTGGGCTGGATGAATATATGAGCGAACAGAAGGGAATAGTCAGTACGGTTGCTATTGCCGGATCTGGTTACGTTGTCGGGATATATGCTGACAGGTCATATGTGCTTTCGTCGTACGGAGTGAATGATTTTGAATTCTATATCGTAATAGCTGTGATAGCAGCCTTCCTTGTTCTTGGCGGCATGGTGATAGAATATGCCGGCAGGATAGGGCATATGGGCAGAAAGGTTCAAAGATTAGAAGATGAACTTACAGCGAGAAATGAGAAATTCGATGAATATGAGAGACTTACAGAAAGCTATGAGGAAGAGTTAAGACAGAAGGATATTGAGCCTGCAGATAAAAGATCAGGTAGATATTACGATATGGAGGTTGTGGACTCTCTGCTCTCAAAATCGACAGATCCGGAGCTTTATCCGATTACTTTCTTGTTCATAAGTGTTCAGATGGGAGATCGTTATTTTTCAAGAGATGAGATATTCGGGATAATGGATTTCATAAAGGGCTGCATGGGATCTAATCATGTGACCGCAGAAATGTCAAAGGGCAATTTTGTTGTGCTTATGTATATGACAGATATGTCAACGGCTGAAGACATACGTGATAAGATGCTTGAAAGCTGGAAAAGAACCTCGGCAAATGAAGCGGGAGCCGAGATTAGAACAGAACTCAGAGCTGTCACAGACGGCGATGATCCTAGAAAGGTATTCTACGGGGAGGAGATGGACAGATGAGATTCAGGCAATACAAATTCAAATTCTACCTCAATGCAAGACATGGAATTTACAAAAACGGAGTGCTTGGGGAGGTACATCCTCACACCTGGGAGATAGTCATAAATGTTGTCAAGGGAAAAGATGAGACTGTAAAGTTCCATCATCTGGAGCACAGAGTTGAAGAATTACTGAACAGGTATCAGGACAAGACTTTGAATGAGATTGCACCATTTGACATGATAAATCCCACACTTGAGAATATGTGTGAGTATTTCAAGGATGAGCTGACCGAAATACTCAACAGAAACGGCTGGATATTCCTGATGATGGAGATGAGTGAGTCGCCATCCATGTCCTATGTGGTTAGTCTCATTGATGACAGTTACACCGAAGAGATGCAGACCATCAATTCTCTGACAGATAGGATATTGAAAGAAATAAAGCAGAGCCGTGATTAGACTATAGACAGAATTTATAGCGATATGTATAAGAAATAAAAGAGTTGACAAAATGATTAATGTGGTTTAACATAACGGTGTTATCAAACGTAACACTGTTATGTTTTTTTATATTATATTAAATGGGTGAGGATTATGGCAAAGAAAATACAGCATGACAGCCAGACGAAGAAAGAACTTCTAACGTGTGCCAAGGAAGAGTTCATGGATAAAGGCTTTATGGGAGCGTCGCTCAGAAATATATGTCAGAAGGCAGGAGTGACAACCGGAGCACTGTATTTCTTTTTTAAGGACAAGGATGACCTGTTCTGCAATGTTGTGGGACATATGATGGACAGACTCAATGCTGTGTTAACCGAGCATTTCTCCGTTGAGGTGGACGAGATGAACAATGGCATGGCATCAGACCACAATGAGGACAGTGATTTTGAGTCGGCCAGGAACATAGTGCATGAAATTTATATGCATAGAGAAGAAGTGCTTCTTGTTCTTACGAAGTCACAGGGATCCAGCATGGAGAGCATGCCGGACAATATAGTGGATCAGATGGATGCACACAACGCATTTATATGTGAGGCGATGTGCAGGGCTTATGGAACACCGATGGTTGACAGAAATGTGGTACATTGGATGTCTCATTCGCAGATTGATATGTTTATATTCATGGTGACACATATTGACAATGAGGAGGATGCACAGAAGTTCGTTGAGACTGGTATGAAATATTTGATATCAGGCTGGTACGGACTAGTTAAGCCGTGGCAGGATCCAGAATAAGATTTGGCCGGAATAGAAAATTGAAAACAGTAAAATGAAAAATGTGGTACAGGGGAATCAATTTTCCATTATGTTTTATTACAGGTCTTCCAAATTATAAGGAAGACCTAAAAAAAGGCTTAGACCATAACGGTGTTATGTATGCAAGTGAACATTTGAATAGCTGCTAAAGTGTAATGGCTGGCTACAAAAAATAAAGTAAATGAAAAATAGAACAACGAGGATATCATAAAGGAGGAAAAATTATGTATTTGGAAGTGTCAGAAGTAAAGAAGAGCTATGGAGAGGGTGGAAGCTATGTGCAGGTGCTTAAAGGTATAAACACAGGTGTTGAAAAAGGACAGATGTGTGTTATACAGGGAACGTCAGGTTCAGGTAAGTCAACCCTACTCAACTGTATAGGTGGTCTTGACAACATGGATTCAGGTTCGATAAAGGTTGACGGCACAGAGATATTTGGCATGACAAGCGAACAGCTTTCAGGTTACAGACGAGATAATCTGGGATTCATATTTCAGTTCTACAATCTAGTTCCAAACCTCACAGTGAGAGAGAACATACAGGTATGTGAGTATCTGACTGATGATCCGCTTCCTGTGGATGATCTTATCGAGACACTGGGACTTACGGAACATCAGAACAAGTTCCCTTCACAGCTCTCAGGTGGACAGCAGCAGAGATGTGCTATAGCGAGAGCTCTGGTGAAAAATCCAAAACTCCTTCTCTGTGATGAACCGACAGGAGCTCTTGACTCCAAGACATCCAGAGATATTCTTGTTCTTCTCGAGAAAATAAATGCGAAGTATGGGACGACCATGCTGATAGTAACACATAACAATTCCATCAAGAATATGGTGCACAAGGTTATCTTCATAAAGGATGGCCTTATAAGCAAGGAGTATGAGAACGAAGTGAGAGTTCCAGCGTCAGAATTGGAGGATTTGTAATATGCAGAAGGTTTTGAGAAAAAGGGTTCTGAGGGATCTGAAGGAGAATCTGTTCAGATACATAGCACTTGCATTTCTTATCATCATGGGTATGTATGTCATTGTCTCGCTGATAGGAGCCGGATATACGATCATTGACAATGGCGAGACACATGACGAGGCAAATAAGATAGAGGATGGTCAGTTTTCCGTATTCGTTCCACTGAGCGATGATGAGATATCCCAGATTGAGGATGTGGGTACTGAGGTTGAGCAGATGTTCTACGAGGATTACGATGTCATGGATGGCAAGACTCTCAGGGTATTTGCCAACAGGAAGAATATAGATCTTGTGGAGTGCGATGAGGGAAGACTGGCTGAAAATGATGATGAGATAGTTGTTGAAAAGAGATTCAGTCAGGTTAATGAAGTATCGGTTGGAGATACGATACAGATAGCCGGAAATGATTTCAAGGTGACAGGAATAGGAACATCCCCTGATTACAATGCGCTTTTCAAGGAGATGTCAGATACAGTTGTCGACAGCAAGGTGTTTGGAACAGTATTCGTTACAGAGGGTGCGTATGATAAACTTCATGCAACAGGCGAGAGTGTTAAGACAGAGACATATCTTTATGCGTTCAGACTTAAGGGTAAGACCACATGTGATGATGTGAAGGACGCTCTTGAGGACATTAAGGTTGACACAGACAGAATAGATGATGAGTATTTCCAGGAATACTGGGATAGAACTGGCGCAGCCATAAACGATTTCAAGGATGGCATAAAGGAACTTAAGTCAGGTGCAAATGAGCTTGCAGATGGACTTGGAGAACTCACTGATAACAACAGAAAGCTGAATAATGCGGCACAGGAGCTGTTTGATGCATATCTTGAACAAGCGTCATCATCTCTCTCAGCGTATGGTTTGGATGCAGAGCTTACAGAGGATAATTACACTGACGAGATAACTAGGATTGCCGACAGTCAGTGCGGAGTCGTGGCGATGAGCATTGAAAGTGCTCTGAGTGACATCGACAGCATCAAGGCATTCAAGGACGGTATAAAGGAATACACAGATGGAGCTATGGATGCAAAGGATGGCTCTGATGAGCTTGCAGATGGAATGGCAGAACTCAAGAAGGAGACTGATTCGTTCCTCGAGGATTATGACACAGACCTAGCAAACATCACATCATTTGTGACAAGTGACGACAACCCAAGAACAGGCGGAGCTGCTGATGACCAGCAGATCAATGTGCAGGCGGGATACTTCTTCGGTGTGCTGCTCATGCTCCTGTTCACATATGTCATATCGGTATTCGTCGTACATGGAATAGAGAAGGAGAGCAGCGTCATAGGTGCACTATATGCCCTGGGTGTCAAGAGGAGAGATCTCATGATGCACTACCTGACACTCCCTGTCATAGTCACCACAGTTGCAGGAATAATAGGTTTTTTGATAGGGGTAAGCAATATAGGAATACCTGTGCAGATGGCAGATGCATATGCGTATTATTCAATTCCTGCTATGGATGTGAAGATCCCGCCAATTCTTATAGTGTATGGTATCGTGATGCCTCCACTGGCAGCGATAGTTGTGAACTACTTTGTAATAAGAAAGAAACTTTCACAGACATCTCTTTCACTCATAAAAAATGAGGTTAAGCAGCCAAAGGGTAGCAATGTTAATCTCGGAGACATGGGATTTGTCGGAAGATTCAGAATCAGACAGATGCTTAGAGAGATGAGGACTGGATTGACCGTTGTGATGGGAATGTTCATAGCCCTCATATGCCTGATGTTAAGTCTTAACACTGCAACTTTTTGTTCAAAGATCAAGAAGGAAAACGTGGAGGATACCCACTATGAATATATGTATACATACAAGTATCCTACAGAAAATCCTCCAGAAGACGGTGAGGCTGCGTATGCTAAGACTCTGAAGAAAGAGGTGTATGGTTACAACTGGGATGTGACAGTCCTTGGACTTTCAAAGAATACGAAGTATTTCGATGTTGACCTTAAGGATGGCAAGAACAGAGTTGCCATATCATCATCATTTGCTGAGAAATATGGCTATGGTGTGGGTGACGAAATCGTGCTCCACGACGAGGAGAATGATATAGACTATGGTTTTACAGTGGACAGTGTGACACAGTATACTCCGGCGTTCTATGTTTTCATGACTATAGATGATGCAAGGGAGCTGTTCGGAGCTGGAAGTGATGAGTACAATGTAGTATTTGCAGACAAGGATCTGGGGGTTGAGCCTGCAAGACTTTACGCAACCACAACAAAGGCAGATATTGAGTCAGCTGCCGGAATATTTGCTGATCAGATGAGGAGCATGGTTGTTATGATAGTTGTTATCTCGACACTTATATTCGTAGTGGTAATGTATTTGATGATGAAGGTCATGATAGACAGATCATCATTCTCTATCTCTCTTATAAAGGTGTTCGGATACAGGACAAAGGAAATCAGGAAGCTTTATCTGGATGGCAATTTCTTTATAATAGCAATCGGGGCGGCTATATGTCTGCCACTTGCAAAGCTCATAATGAATGCGGTATATCCTTCATTGGTGTCAAATGTAAATTGTGGCACCAAACTGGCATATGCCCCATGGCTTTGGGCTGTGCTTTATGGCGGAATACTTGTACTGTATTTCATAATCAACAGAGTTCTGGTTGGCAGGCTGAACAAGATCGTGCCGGCTGAGGTGCTGAAGAACAGAGAGTAAGGATAGTGGCAGTATGATATAAAAGTACCTTAAAATAATATATGATTGCGGAGGCGGTATAAATAATCGCCTCCGTTATTTTGTGTGCAAAATTAGTCTGAAAAGCAGATAGGTATTGTTATTGCAGTCGGGACTATACGGGATATATATGCGGTTTTTCTTGCACAATGTGCAGTTTATATTGTAAAATCATTTATAGTATGCAAAAAAGTAATAGGAAAAGAGAATTACAGATATGGAGAAATTACTTAAGATCATCACTGATGTCAATTCATCGGTGAACAATTTTATATGGGGAGTGCCATCCATGATATGTATCGTGGGTGTTGGACTGTGGCTCCTCATAAGAAATCGCGGCGTTCAGTTTACAAAGTTTGGATATGCTTTCAAACATACGTTTGGAAGGATATTCAACAAGAAGGAGACCTCAGAAGGTGCCATAAGTCCATTTCAGGCTGTATGTACAGCACTGGCGGGAACTGTTGGGACGGGAAATATAGCGGGAGTTGCCGGAGCCATCGCCATAGGCGGTCCGGGAGCAGTATTCTGGATGTGGATATCAGCACTTCTTGGAATGGGAACAAAGTTTGCAGAGGTTGTTCTGGCGGTGTTCTATAGAGAGAAAGATGCAAATGGTGACTGGGTTGGAGGCCCAATGTATTATATCAAGAACGGTCTCGGCAAGAAGGCGTACTTCCTTGCCGTGGCATATTCGATTTTAGGTATACTAACTGTGTTTGGAACCGGAAATGCAACCCAGGTCAACACCATAACAACGGCTATAGACTCAGCTCTTTTTAACTACAATCTAGCTGACAGGAGTAATGCATTTACAATAAACCTTGTGATAGGAATCATAATAGCCATTCTTGTTGCGCTTATACTGATAGGCGGAATAAAGCGAATAGGAAGAGTCGCTGAAAAACTCGTGCCATTTATGGCGGCAATGTATATAATCATGGCTATAATTCTTGTCTTAATAAATATCAAGAGTGTGCCTGACGTGTTTGCATCGATATTTGAGGGCGCATTCAATCCAAAGTCCGTCACAGGCGGAGTGGTTGGCAGCCTGTTCCTTAGCATGCGAAAGGGCGTGTCGAGAGGTATCTTCTCCAATGAGGCAGGTCTTGGTACAGGATCAATAGCCCATGCATGTTCAGATGTAAAGCACCCGGTGCAGCAGGGGCTCTGGGGAATATTTGAGGTGTTCATCGATACTATTGTTATATGTACACTCACAGCCCTTGTTATCCTGTGCAGTGGAACAGATATAGCGTATGGGCAGGCAGCAGGTGCAGACCTGACAATAAATGGTTTTGTAGCCACATATGGAAACTGGATATCTATATTTACGGCAGTTGCTCTTTGCTGTTTTGCTTTTTCAACAATTCTCGGATGGGGACTTTACGGTTCTAGGTGCGTAGGATTCCTGATCGGAAGCAGATTCATAAAGCCATTCATGGTAGTGTATGCATTTGTCGCGATCATAGGAGCAACAATGGATCTTGGACTCCTGTGGGATATAGCGGATACATTCAACGGCCTCATGATAATACCGAACCTTATCGCTGTGTTTATGCTTTCTGGTACTGTCGTTAAGCTCACCCGTGAATATTTTGATGATGGTCCGGGCAAGTTTGGAGTTGAGATTAGTAAATAGAACTGACGGTGAAACATGTCTGGTGATTCTTACTGGGCTGTGTAAAATGAAAGGAATTTTAATATGGAAGAAATATCAAGTGAAATTTCTAACAAATATGCTATACTTATTGACTCGGAGAATGTATCAGCAAAATATATTGAGAGTATATTTGATGAGCTTTCAAGACTTGGCTCCATAACAGTCAGGAAGATATATGGAGACTGGTCAAAGAATAATAACGGCTGGGACAAGGATTGCCTTTTGTCCTACTCTATACAGCCGGTGCAGCAGTTTTCCTATACAGCCGGCAAAAACTCAACAGATTCGGCAATGATAATAGATGCCATGGATCTGCTTTATACAAGCAATATAGATGGATTCTGTCTGGTGACGAGTGACAGTGATTTCACAAGACTGGCATCGAGACTCAGAGAGGCTGGCAAGCAGGTGATAGGAATGGGAGAGCGAAAAACGCCAAAGGCTTTTGTCAGTGCATGTACCAGCTTTAAGATACTCGACTCTCTTGTGAATGAAGACCTTAACAAGCCTGCATCAAAGCCTGTTTCTATGGAGACTGCGGTTTCGGATGAATCAAGTATAACAAGTATAAGAGACATAAAGAAGACTGTATACAACATCATTGATGAGAATGAGGACAAGGACAAAAAGACTCATATGGGTGAGATTGGTAGCCGCCTTGTGAACAAATATCCTGATTTTGACGTGAGAAATTATGGATATTCTAAGCTTTCAACATTTCTCAGCGAGGAGTTTGATGACCTTGACATAGACAAGGGAAGACAGAAATTTGTGTCCATCAAGAACCACATGGATCCGAAGAGTGAGGTAAAGGACAAGATAATCAGACTCCTCACGGAAAGCACGGATACTATGTACAATATGGGAAGATTGAATACGGAACTCAAGAATATTATTCCTGGGTTCAGCATAAAGAAATATGGATATAGCAAATTCTCCAGTTTCCTTAAAAGTTTCGGGTGCTTTGAGATAGTTGGAGACCGGGTAAAGGTTACAGAAAAACAGATATAGATCAACGATTTGGAATTACGGTGTTGAATTGTGTATTTTGAGAAAAAATGACAAAAAAAGTAAGTTTTTTTGTTGAAAATCAATAAGAATAGTGATAAATTGAAATTGTGGGTTTTTATGTACGGAGAACCTGCTATGGGGGAAGAAGTGTACGCACAAAATAAGGAGAGGCATTATTTATGATACTTATTGATACTCAAAAAGAGGAGTTTAGCAAGCTTAAGGATATTCGTGTCTTCGGAAAGATAAGCCATGAGAACAGATTTAACAAGAATTTTCTGGTGATAGGTCTTGGTGGACTTGGAAGCAGAGCTGTATGTGCGTTGAAAGGGATGCTGGTGAATGATATAACCCCGGAAGACAATATTAATTTTCTCATGATCGATTCAGATATTTCAGAGATGGAACGGACTATAGAGGATAGCAAAGAAGGGGTTGGTTTCAATGCTCTTGAGGTTATCAGTATATACAGACCTGATATAGAAAATGTACTTGAGAATGGGATCCAGAACAACAAGATACATAAGAATCTTGCTAACTGGATGAGTCCAGAATTTCCAGAGATAATAATAGGAAGAGATGGCGCAAAGGGAAACAGACAGATTGGCCGTCTGATGTTTTCCAATGCTTATACAGATATAAGGATGTTGTTGTTTGACAAACTGCAGGCAGTGTACGACAAGACAGAGGAGGGTACAGTTGATGTACTCATAGTGTCTGGCGTCTCCGGAGGAACCGGAAGTGGAATCCTGTCAGATGTGGCATACAATATAAGGGCTTACGGCAAGGCGAAGAAGTGGAATAACCTCAGGATAGGTGGTTGTCTATTGATGCCGGATGTGCTATTTGGATATAAAGCAGTATATGAGGATACAGAGCTCGTGTCCAGACTAAATGCAAATGGATGTGCTACCATGAAGGAAGTGGATTATTACATGAAGCTTTCTGAGAAGGATGACAATTACACATTTATTAGTAAGGATAACAAGATGGTTATCAGAGAGAATCTCTTTGATGCCTGTATGCTTGTATCGGGAAGAAAAGATTCCCAGGGATATATTCCTGAAGGGTTTGTACTGAAAGATGTGGCAAGTTTCATTTACAGACTTGCCAGCAACAAATATATCGGCAACAACGATGTCGACAATGACAGGAAGCTTCTTAGAGATGTTTTCTTTGAGAATGAAAGCTATGCCATAACCAACTGGAAGATGGAGCATACTGATGAAGATATCAAGAAGTCTAACTGCTACTATAAGGTTGTAAGCGAGGCTGATTACCATATTCCAATCAAGGAGATTGAGAATATGTGTGAGAATGATATATTTTCACAGGCGTACAAGGGATTATACCGTTCTCCTTTTAAGGAGGGCAACGCGGAGGCAGATATCAAGGGTGTCCTCACAGAACTCACAGAGTTCCTAGGAGAGGATGCTGGAGAGAATATCAAGCTGAATGTGGGCGGACTTATCCAGTACAGTCAGATCACCAAGCCAACATATAAGATGATCAAGAAGCATACAGATGGACTCAGAGAGGGATTTGCTACCAAAATGGAGAATTTCGAGAAAGAACTCCCTGTCATAATAAAGTCCATGAAGAATAAACTTTGGGGCGCACTGGATGATGTTATCGTTAAATATATGAAGGAATTTGGTCCGTTTGGCGCAATAGATATTATAGGAGCTCCGAGTGCGGGAGTAACTGACTCCACCAAGGGTATGATGGCTGAGGTCAAAAAGCTTGAAAAAATGATGAAGGATTACACTCCGTCGGGAGAGTATACGAGAATCATCGATTCCATAAAGGAGATTGTGGCAAAGAGATTTTTTACATTCCCATCTGCCAAGAGGGAGACCGAGAATGGATACTATGAAGCATGTATCAAGGAGATGCTTGCCGCGGAGAGAACAAAGCTTATAGATGAACTTGACGCACAGGATTTGTTTGGCGATACTCTCAGATGGCTTCAACAGAGGGCTGAGAGACTTGACGAGATATATTCACAGTTCGGGGAGGATCTTAAGAATTCCATAGATGATCTGTCTATTGCGGGCAGTCAGACAGTTGTGAACATATTAAAGAAGGCCAAGAGACATGAATTTCTTCCTACGGACTATGTTACATCCAAGAGGATAGGAGAGATGAGTTCAGGCATTATCAAGCTCATGCTTGATAATGAGGCCAACATTGACAACGGAAGAGTCATACCGGTTAAAGATGAGATGGAGAAGATTTACAGAGAATTTTTCTCCGGTGTTGGAGCTTACGGACCTGAAAAGATGTTTACAGTTGCATTTTCGGATAATAAACTTACGGAACAAGATATCAATGTAATGTTTGGCTCACCGGTCAATGATCGCCGTACAGCTATCATGGAGGAGGCTGCAAAGGCATTTGTGGATGATATATCAGAGGAACAGCCACTCTGTGTACTTAAGGATGATTACAAGGAGAAGCTGCTTGCGAAGAAATATATTTCAGTTCCTAATGTTATGCCGTATTTCAGTAAGGCAGTGAAGGCGATACTCATGGGCAAGCCATACAATGAGAAGGAAGACTCGATAACATTGAATCCTGGCGAGATTGAGATATCCATAGATGATATATTTGTGGGTGTCCCTGTTTCCATGATGCAGTGTGCAATGGAGATGCAGATGGCATACAATGCGGTTTATGATTACAAGGGACTTCATATAGATGAGGTCAATAAGGATATGAAGAGTTTCCCAGACTTTGTGACTATATAATTATTTAAGTTTATTTATAGGGTATTAGCAAGAAAAAATTTTAATACAGAGCCATTTAATATCACACTGTATATTAAATGGCTCTGTTGCGTTTAATGGAACGGGTGTGGTACATTAGTTGTAATTGGTGATTAAAATAAAGCTGTAAAATATGTTGAAAAGGATTTTGTAAAGGGGGTTGTATGGGTCATAGTATGGATTATTTGTTGTATGTCATGGACACAAGGGCACTTGAGGACGATGCAGAATTTGAACGGTGGCTTGAAATGGTGTCTGAATACAGAAGAAGAAAAGTTCTGAGACTTAGAAGAAGAGAGGACAGAAATGCAAGTCTTGCCGCAGGATGTCTGCTTTCATATGCATTAAAGCAGTATGCGGGTATAGATGAGCGGAATATTGTATATATAAAGAATAAATCAGGGAAACCATTTATCATAGAAAATTATGATGAGCAGTATGATCTGGGGAGAAATGCTCCCGGTGTGGACAGAATGTGTGCGTCTGCGTACAGAAATGATAATACTGATATACAATTTTCCATAAGCCACACAGAAGGGTGCGTTGCTGTTGTGGTTGGAGGAAACGTATGCGGTATTGATGTGGAGCATATTAGACGCATACCGGACAGCATAGTAAACAGAATGTACTCAAAGGAGGATGCAGAACGGATAGCGGATATTGAGGATGAAAGTGAAAAAGCAGATATATATAGCACATGTGTGTGGACCAGAAGGGAAGCTTTTGGAAAGATGACTGGAACAGGGCTGCTCATGTCTGATCCGGATCAAAAGAAGGTCATGGATGATGGATATATGGCGGAACGTAATGCGGTGCTCACGAACTATGAAATAGGACAATATCCGTCAGGCAAATTGTTCATAATAAATTGCAAAGAGAGCGTAAAGGTGCAGTTCGTTGTGGCTGTATGTAGTGAAAAAGGCGCATCGATTGCGGATCTGCACGTCATTGATTCACATAAGCTTGAAATATAGGCTTCACCATTTGCGTGTGGTGTGGTATTATGTGTAATTAGGTGTATAAGCAAGAAAGTACTTAAGGAGAAGGAAATGAGTAAAAAAGCGACAAAGGCTCTTAATAATAAATATTATGTAGCGAGGTACAATGCTTCTAAGAATAATGATAGTCTTACAAGCAGGGAGAAAAGTGCAGAGGTTCTCAATATCGACAGAACAAGGCTTTCTAGGATAGAGCTTGGAACAGTAGTCCCGTATCCGGAGGAAGTGCTATCCATGTCAAAGGCGTATGACATACCTGAGCTTTGCAACAGCTATTGTTCAAGCGACTGCCCTATAGGAAAAGAGACTGTTAAGCCTATAAATGCAGATAGTTTGGACAGACTTATACTCCAGTTCCTTGGTTCATCAAAGAAAATGGAGGATATATCAGAACAGCTCATAGAAATAACCGCTGATGGAATAGTTGATGAAACTGAGGTGGCAGCATTTGATGCGATTCTTGATGAACTTGAGAGGATGTCTGTAAATATACAGTCGCTTATGCTCTGGGCACAGAAGAACAGAGATGCCCTGAAAGAGAAGAACAATTAAAGCATATCCGCAAACAGGGATTTATAAAAAAATAAATATGAGGAAAAGATAATGGATGACAAGTTAAGAGAAGAGATAAACAGAAGAAGGACATTTGCCATAATTTCACATCCTGATGCCGGTAAGACGACACTTACAGAGAAGTTCCTGCTTTTTGGAGGAGCCATCAATACAGCCGGTTCAGTAAAAGGAAAAGCAAACTCAAAATATGCAGTGTCCGACTGGATGGATATAGAGAAGGAGAGAGGTATTTCTGTTACTTCGTCTGTTTTACAGTTCAACTATGATGGTTACTGTATAAACATCCTTGATACTCCAGGACACCAGGATTTTTCGGAGGATACCTACCGAACCCTCATGGCTGCTGACTCAGCTGTCATGGTCATTGATGCGTCAAAGGGTGTTGAGGCTCAGACAATAAAGCTTTTTAAGGTTTGTGTCATGAGACATATTCCTATATTTACATTTATTAATAAGATGGATAGAGATGCAAGAGATACATTTGAACTTCTCGATGATATAGAGACAGTTCTCGGTATAAAGACATGCCCCGTAAACTGGCCTATAGGTTCCGGTAAAGAGTTTAAGGGCGTGTATGACAGAAAGACACAGGTTGTTTCAACATTTCAGGCTATATCCACAGGTGGAGCGAAAAAAGCGGCTGAGACTGATTACCACATTGATGATGATGAACTCAAGAAGCTGGTTGGACCATATCTGTATGAACAGTTCAAGGAGGAGATAGAGCTCATCGACGGAGCAACAGATGAGATGGATATAGAGAAAGTCAGGGCTGGAGAACTATCACCTGTATTCTTTGGTTCCGCACTCAATACATTTGGTATTGAGCAGTTCCTGAATTATTTCCTGCAGATGACAACGCCTCCGCTTGGGCGTAATTCATCTGAGGGGATTATAGATCCTGTGACAGAGCCTTTCTCGGCTTTTGTGTTCAAGATACAGGCGAATATGAACAAGGCGCACAGAGATAGAATCGCGTTCATGAGAATATGCTCCGGAAAATTTGAAGCTGGTATGGAAGTATACCATGCGGCCAGCAAGAGAAAGATCAAGCTTTCCCAGCCACAGCAGCTAATGGCACAGGATAGAAAGATAGTAGAGGAGGCTTATGCTGGGGATGTTATAGGCGTATTTGATCCGGATCTGTTCTCCATAGGTGATACACTCACAACAGGCGGTAAGAAGTTTGAGTATGAGGGCATTCCTACATTTGCCCCTGAGCATTTCTGCAGAGTTGTACAGCTCAATAGTATGAAGCGAAAGCAGTTTGTAAAGGGTGTTACGCAGATTGCCCAGGAGGGAGCTATCCAGATATTCCAGGAGTACACCGCGGGACTTTCCGAGATCATAGTGGGAGTTGTCGGCGTGCTGCAGTTTGATGTACTCAAGTACAGGCTGGAGAATGAGTATGGCTGTGAGATCAGACTTGAGCCTATCCCATATAACTTCATCAGATGGGTGAAGGATCCGACCGTAGATGTGACAAAGCTCAAGAGAGTTAGCGATGTCAAGAAGGTTAAGGACATGAAGGGCAATCCACTTCTCCTGTTTGCAAATGAATGGGTCATTGATCAGGTGCTTCAGCATAATGAAGGGCTTGAACTTGAGGAATTCCGCAAGAACTAGGGAAAAGTGAATATTTTCATTGATATTTAAACATATAGAAAAGACTGTGAGGCTGACGTGCCAGCCCACAGTCTTTTTCGCGATTTATATGAATAAACGCTCTGAAATGTGCAAATCCTAGTGTTAGACAGATAACACTTGGAGGGCTTTGATATGGCGGGTAACAGAGTGGTTATATGCGGTGTAAATACATCAAAATTACCATATCTTACAGAGGATGAAAAGAACAAGCTGTTTGACAGAATGGAGCAGGGGGATGAATCTGCGAGGGATGAGTTCATAGAAGGAAATCTTCGACTTGTTCTCAGCGTGATACAGAGATTTGGAAGTTCAAATGAGAATCCTGACGACCTTTTTCAGGTTGGATGTATAGGTCTCATAAAGGCACTTGACAACTTTGACAGGAGCCTCAACGTTAAATTCAGTACTTATGCCGTACCTATGGCGTTAAGGTGGTGCTATACCGCATATACACTACATTCTTTTTGACACATGACGCATAATGCGTCTTTTTTTATTGCCATTTTTAAAGCTATGTGATATGTTGAGTGTGTACTTAGGAGGTATATTGATGATTGATATATCTAAGCTGATAAAGGCTGAATATGAGTACATAAGATTAAATGCCAACTTCACAGAGCGAGAATTACAACTGTATGAGTTGCGCAACAAACAATATACATATGAAATGTGCGCCGAGTTGATGAATATGAGTGTATCGACAATAAAACGGATAGCACATCAAGTAGACCGAAAGATAAACCGGGTGATACAATGATGACACTTTGGTGAGCTGATTATGAGCGGATAACGAACTCGTTACCGCTCTTTTTTTATGCAAAAATAGAATTATAGGAGGTGGCTTATGATTACTGACGAAATACTGGAACGTATTTTTTCTAGGGAAGATGTGGCAAAAGTGCCACTTATATATCAATCGACAATGATACACGCAATTGACGAAGAACTTGAAAAGGAGAAATCAGATGATAGCACAGACACCTTATCAAAATATGATTTATAGTCAGCCGCAAATGGCTTATACACCCCAAATGTACAATCCATGGACAACTAGACCACAATCTCAGGTTCAGCCTATGCCAGTAGAGCAACCCCAACAAGTAATGCAGCCACAAGTAAAGCCGCTTACAGGTAAGGTTGTTCAAACTTTAGAGGCAATAACGGCAAACGATGTTCCGATGGATGGCACCGCTGCTTTTTTCCCTAAACAAGATTTGTCCGAGATTTATGTTAAGGGATGGAACGCAGAGGGACAAATTGAAACGATCGTGTATAAGCCTGTTAGAGACGCAAAACCGACACAGGCAGTAAATAATACTTTTGATGCAGAAAAATTCAAAATAGACCTATCAGAGAGCGTTACAGAGGGTATTACAACAAGACTGGATAACCTATATTCAAAAATTGAAGAAATTGAAAGTAAACTAACAAGTTCTCAAAGAAAAAATTCGCGATCACAAAGTAAAGGTGGTGACGAAGAATGAACCCAATTAACATTTTTCAAATGATGAAAGCTGGTCCACAACAGTTTATACAGCAGATGATGGGTAATAACAACGTAATGAGCAACCCTATAGCTAGAAATGCTATGCAGATGGCTCAAAAAGGAGATTCCAAGGGTATAGAACAAATAGCTAGAAATTTATGCAAAGAGAAAGGAATTGATTTTGATAAAGCCTTTTCAGATTTCAAAAATCAATTCCCTTTAAGATAATTAATAGTATTCCCAATAGTAACCTTTGCATTTTTTGAACTGGTGTTTACAACACCTATGAATAGATGTTTTTGATACATTGTATTTTAAACATGCATCAGAAATACAGTCGAACTTTTCAATTAATTTTTTATTTGAATCGTAAACTGCTACACCAATAGGACTAGATTTTCTTAGCTGTTCAAGTCTGTTTGAAATGTCATTCTTATCAAAAACAAATATTAAGCCGTGAGTTGTTATACCATTACCATCACAGGTACTTCGGATTGAACTGATTGGTATTTTGTTTGCCTTTGAGGCTTCAACAACGCTTTCGTACGAATCAAGAAATACTCCATTAAGGTTGTATTTATAAACTTTTCGTTTCCATAAGGCTTTTGAACCGTATTCATTATTATACTTTTCGGTACACCACTCAAGATTTGAAACTGTATTGTTTTGTTTATTTTCGTCTTTGTGGTTTACACATTCATAATTATTAGGATTGGGTATAAAGGCTAAAGCTACAAGCCTATGGACTTTAAGCGGATAGTACTTTTGATTTTTTGATAACTTGATACATTTGTATCCACCACGGTTTATAAAGGGTTTCATAATTCTTCCTTTAATATGGGAAACATTACCACGATGGATGATACATCTTGACAAAGATTTTACATTGCCAAGATTACTTACTTGATAAATGCCCTCAAAGTTTGGGACATCTTTCCAAATTTCTTGCATAAAAATAACACCTGTCCTTTCAGTGTGAAACGTCCTACCGGTAATGTACGGAAACTGTTAGGACAAACAGCTTATCGGGAGCTACCCTATCCGTACGAATATATTATAACACATTTTAATTAACTTTGATACTAATTCTTGCAAGATTAAGTATATATAAAATTCAGGAGGTAAAAATTATGTTTAATTCAAATTGCGCAAGCGTACCACTTGTAGCGAATGTCGACGGAAACAACGGAAGTGGCTTTTTCGGTGACGGCGGTGCATGGTGGATAGTTGTATTTGTATTATTCATTGCCTTTGGCGGCTGGGGTAACGGCTTTGGCGGTTTCGGAGGCGGTGGAAACAACGGAGTAGGAGCGGAAATTCAGAGAGGATTTGATAATTCAGCAGTTATCAGCAAGTTAGACGGCATTTCTAACGGACTTTGTGATGGATTTTATGCCATGAACAACAGCATGCTTACTGGTTTTAACGGCATTAACACAAATATCATGCAGACAGGCTATGGCATACAACAGGCGATCAACGCTGACACTGTAGCCGGTATGCAGAACACAAATGCTATTCAGGCAACCCTTAACAACATGGCTGCTCAGAATGCCGCTTGTTGCTGTGAGACTCAGAGACAGATTGAGAGAGGTTTCTGCGACACCAACTACAACATGGCTACACAGGCTTGTGAGACAAGACAGGCTATCGAGAACAGCACGAGAAGCATCCTTGATTTCCTGACTCAGGACAAGATAGCCACATTGCAGGCAGAAAACAATAGCTTAAGGCTCGCCGCATCACAGGATAGACAGAATGCACTTCTGACTACTGCAATGACAGCACAAACACAGCAGATTGTCAACTCTGTAAATCCTACAGCTATTCCAGCTTATGTTGTGCCTAATCCTAATGCTTATGCTTATGGATGTGGTTGCAATGCAGGCTGTGGCTGCTAAAAGTAGCAGCTACATAAAAGCGAATAATTGAGTATCTTAATTGAGTTTAACTCGATTATGTCTGCTATGCAGTATTACTTTTTAACCTAAGGGCAGACTGAAATATGTTTGCCCTTATTTTGTGAAAGAGAGGTAAAGATAATGGAGATAACAGGAATTGCATTACAAACAGTTTCCGCAGGCGAAGATGTTGCATTTACAGAAACACCGGTATGTGGCACTAAATGTATAGTTCACAGACAGGGAAGCGGAATTATCAAGCTAAGAGGCATTACAAATCAGTGCAAGGCAAGATTTTTAGTATCATATAGCGGTAATATTCAGATACCAGCAGGTGGTACAGTTGAAGCTATTTCACTTGCTATTGCAGTAGATGGAGAACCTTTACAGTCAACACAAATGATTGTGACCCCGGCAGCAGTTGAGAATTTCTTTAATGTGTCGGCACAGGCTTATATTGATGTGCCTTGCGGTTGCTGCAGTACAGTAGCGGTGCAGAATACATCTACACAGGCTATTGATGTACAGAACAGTAATTTGATTGCAGTAAGGGAGGCTTGATATTATGCATAAATGGGCTAAACAGATTATGGAATGTGTCAAGGCGAAAGTTGAAGCAATCGGATTAGATAACTTTGAGGGGCAAAACCTTGACGATTTAAAGGATTTTACAGAAATAGCAAAGAATATAGCTTGCTTTGACAAGGATTACAGGATTGTTGAAGCTATGGAAAAATCAGAAGATAACGAGGATATTATCCGTATGGTTGAACAGTACGAAGATTATCCAGATAGAAGATTCTATGATAACTACCGCTATGCTAACGGCAGACTTGCACCGAAAGGTAGAGGAACAAGGAGAGGTTATATAGAGCCGCTTTATTTTCATCAAATGCCAGACGATTACAGGACATGGGAAGATAAACCTATGCAGGAGAGAATGAGAGACCTTGACCGCATGAGTGGTAGAATGCACTATACAGAGCCAACGACTGCTATAAGAGACAGCAGAGAAGGCAAAAGTGGCATGATGAGGAGATCATACATCGAAGCGAAAGAAATGCATAAGGACAAAGACACAACTATGCAGGAACTGGAAAAGTACCTCAAAGGAGTTAGTGAGGACATTACAGATGTGATCGGCAGCATGACCCCGGAAGAACGGTCAATGCTTAAATCAAAAATGTCTACACTTGTAACAAAATTGTAACAATTGCACATGATATATATAAGCGTGAGGGAGTGCATAGTCGCTCTCTTGCGTTTTAAGGGGGCATATAGCTTGAATTTTGAATTAAATGGTATTCGATGGCAAATTGTATGGGTGGACAATAAAAGTTCGTTATTGAGCCGTATAGATGGCTCTATGAGCGTGGGAGTAACAGACATGAATACCCACTGCATATATTTGGCTAAAAGTTTGCATGGGACATTTTTGCGTAAAGTGATTATACATGAACTGTGTCATTGCGTTTGTATGTCGTATAACATATATATGCCTATAGAACAGGAAGAGATGCTGTGTGACTTTGTTGCTACATACGGCGACCAAGTATTTGAAATTGTTGATATATTAACAGGATATATGGGAGATAGAATGTATGGATAACATAGATAAGATATTAAAGTATATAAAACGAACTAACCCAGAAATGACCAGGAAAAAGCTGATAGAAGAGTTAGGGCAATCGCACTATCTTGCCAAAGCTCTTGTTATTGTATCAAATCAAAAATAAAAATTAATTTTTCAAAAATTCTTATAAAAAAATATTCGGATTAATGTATACCCCCCCCTATCAAATAATTCTGAAAATTTCGGACGGTCAAAAATTTTTTCTCGGCTTTTCCTCAATTTCATGCGAGTTTTGTTTGGATTTTTGAACAGAATCAAAACACTTCAACGTGGCAAAGTAAGGCATAACCCAAACCGGAACCAGCCACACGGCAAAAGAACACCGCCAACAGGGGTTATAATATGCCATTGTCGCCGCGCTAAACTTTGCGCACTGCTTTGTGTGCCACTGTTAATAGATTTACTCGCCTGCAAATTCAAAAAGCCTTAAAACGCAAATAAACGCGTTGTTATCTTTGCTCATACAACAGCAATATAAACCGGGCGAGATCCACCACCAGAAACGGCAGCAGACAGGCGCAATTAATAAGCCGTAACATATGATATAATTGCATATACAATTCATGCAATTAATTATGACATTATTATATAATCGTTTGTGCTGATAAGCTGGATAAGTTTATCTACAAATTGATTTGATATTAAAGCGTGGGTGTCATCCCCTTTTGTGTTCAGCTTGTCAATGTCTATGATTTCCAATGCCGGATATGCGTTGAGGCGAAAAGAATCAATAGGCAAATGAAAAGAATGTGTGTCTAGGCTGTAAAACAAATAATAGTTATACAGCGGGTGCTCTTTTAGTTCCACGCCGTCAAAAATTGGGTACCCGGTCAATTCGCGGTGAATGCACGCTGGCTTTAAAATTGACAGCATGATTTCTTTTTGTTTGTAATAGCCTTCCTTTTTCTCCTTCGCTTTCGCCTCGTTGTCGTGCTTATCACACCAATAAGGATCACGTAACTTTTTATATCTATATTCCCTTTCTTTGTCTCGCCAATTTTTTGCTCTTTTGTTCGAGCTGTAGAGACAGTTCGCGAGCATATCGGTTGTTATGATATGATTATTTAAGTTTTGCACATACAACGCGGGTGTTTTCATATTGAGCCTCCTTTATTACATTTATAACACATACATACAAGCGTAGCAATATATTTTTCAACTGAGATTGAACCAACCGCAACCCATCAGGAGCGGCAATAAAAAATAAAGAGCTCGCCAAATAGCAAGCTCTTTATATTCCACAATGGAACTATTAATATATTACATATAAAATGCATCAACTTTACATTCCACAATGTAACTATTGAATTCATATTATCATAACAAAAATGTTATGTCAAGCTTGCAGTTGCACTGTTGGCTACAACTTGTATGTTATTTTTTAAGTAGCAGCAAGGGGCGGAATCGAACCGCCCGGGATTCCTTTAATTCTTGCCGATTTTTACGAGAATGCCCGGCGGGCTATCTCGTCTAATATTTTCTTTTTGTTCTCAGTCGTTGGAGCAAGAAGCCAATCCGGAGTAACAACGTAATTAACACATTTAACGCCGTTTATGCTTCTTTCCTGTCTCTTCACCTGCGGGTTAAGATCCATTGCACCAGTGTAAACACCTTCGCCGTCCAGCCTTGTAACATCAGCGGCGATATATCCCGCCTTTCCTCTGTATCCTCTTGACAGCTCAACAATTATCTTGTTGCCGTTCTTATCCAGATCAGTAAAAGTTATTACCTCTCTGTAAATTTTGCCGTCGTGCTGCGCTCTTATTTCCTCTGTGTAGTTTCTCATGTTGTTACCTCCTAAAATATATTCTTTTCGGTCTGCCATCATCAGAGCCGGGAGACCGCCCCCGGCTGACGCTCCGGGAGTTGGAGCGTTTCGGCCGTTAATATTTGCTAGGCTTTTCATATCGAATAATTGCCACCGTTTCCCCGGTACTCTTAAGAACCCCCCAGCCGTTCCACATTGGACCATTAAGCCCTAATAATCTCGGCTGTCCGAACAACTCCGGGCGCGTCCTCTCCGCCCAATCGTCATCGTGATAATCATATATGAGATTTTTAAATTGCTCCGCTGTCTTGATCTCAGTTGGGAGATCATAAACGCATTTTCTACCATCCTCTAATGTACCAATAACCATTTTTATGCCTCCTTTATGCATTCTATAGAAAAACTTTTGACTTCTTCATCTGTCATCAATCCGGCAAGTTCAAAACTTAAGTCTTGCGGATCGAGCGTGTATACATCTGTTGTCCCGTCTGTGAATTTTACTTTAATTGTTGTTTTCATGTTCTACGCCTCCTTAATGATAAAATCTGCCTGGGCTTTCTTTGCCTGATCTTTTGTCATGTCTACAATTCCTATAATATTCTTTGTGATCTTTTCTCTTACAATGTACTTTTTCATTTTCTCATTCTCCTTTGTATTTTCTGCCTTGCTATCCACCAGACACCGGCGGCAAGCTCTTGCAAGTCGTCAATGTCTGTCATGTGGAATTGTCAAGGCGCTATCTCTTTAATGTGACTAAATTATAACGCACTTATACATTTGAAACAAGATGGAATAATAACCAAAATAACGCACATATAATACATTAAATATGTGCATTGTGTATAACGCACATATACATATTGACATTATAACGCACTTATGCTATTGTTGATCTATCATATATAAGGAGGTAAGGCAAATGGCAGAATTAAAAACAAGTCAGAGCCAGCGCAAGGCAGTAAGGAGATACGAGAACAACAACTATAGACTTAATATTGTATTTCCGCGAGGAACAAAGGAACGCATTGAAGCGTTAAACCTCAATAAAACAAATTCAGCATTTATAAGAGATACTATATTGAATAAACTTGATGAGCTTGAAAAGATATTAAAATAACGCACATATACATATTGACATTATAACGCACTTATGCTATTGTATAGTCAACAGATAAGACAAGGAACAACCGCCAGAGGCGGAGAAAGAGAGGGCAAAAATGAGAATTGAAGGAATAGGAGTTATAAGCAAAAATAAAGCACTGTCAATATTGACAAAAGAGGGCCGCAAGGCGGTAAAAGCTGGGGAGATCACAATTGATGAGCTTGGCGAAATGTACAAGCTGGAGCTTGTAAGAAAAAGTGCAAAGATCGGGAATGTGGAAGATACGTTTCAGGAATCGTATAAATGGATCCCGGAAGAACTTAAACAGCAGTTGAAGCATGAAGTGGATACTTCAGATGATGGCCCGCTTGTAAACTGGGATATGGATCTAGTCACTTTTAAGGGTGCTAGATATGTAATAGAATATATTTTATAAAAGCAAAGGAGAATTTAAAAATGAAGATTGAGGAAGTAGAAAAGAAAGTTAATGAAATGGGATATAATACGGAGTGGAGAACTTCAGAGGCTGGCAATCGCTATTTATGCGCAAACGTTCAGGGCGTAAGCATAAATTTTAGAAAATTGCGCGCGATGAATAGCGAAGCAGTAAAGGGAGAGTTTTTCCCGGACGCTGTAAACGATATAATATATTTTGCGGAGGCTTACGCGGAAGACATAAAAAGCGGAGGCGCAAATATTAACGCCCTTGAATACAGTTATATGTGGACGTATGCGAGCAAGAACAACAACCCGATAGCGTTCACGGAGAACGAAGATAGGGAATGCACCGCGAAAATTCCAAACTTTGACGGATTAGACGAAGAAGTCATAAGCGTTAGAAGTGAAATATTAGCAAAGCGCGGCATAGAATACCGCGAAATGAAAGAATATAAGGGCTTTTTATAAATCAAAATTTGTCAAACTTTGACGCACGGTTATTATTGATATAATAGCCGTGTTTTTTTATGCTTATTATATATTTAAAATATTGGAGGTATAGAAAAAGTGTTGGAACGTGGTTACTGTTATAAACTAAATATAAAGAGCTGTCAAATAATGATAAATGAGTATAACAGATCAGCACAGAAAAATGGATTGCCCCCGGCGTCTATGTGTGACATATTCGCGATTTTTGAAGAGGAAAACGACCGGGCGCGCTGCATGCTGGATTTGGGGCCTTATGCGCATGTATGTGTTAGCGTCTGCGTAGAACAGCTTGAGCAGCACAAAGCCGGGCGGCAAAGTGATGGAAGTTGGAACTATCCGACATTGTTTGATCTGTCAGAGCGAGAGGCGATAAAGGAATATAACAGAATGTGGGATCAGATCGCAAACTGGCCATAAATCAAATGTTGACAAATAAATAAAACAATGGTATATGTTTTATTGATGTTTTTTATTCATATCTAAACACTAAAGAGGTATTAACCGCATAGAGTATATTAAACTGTATTCTATGCGGTTTTGTTGTATATATAATATATAGCTAGAGAGGAGGCGGAAACATGGAGAATAGCCAGGAGGTAGAAATATTTGATAATGAAATAGATATGTATTTACAAGAGTTCTGCGACAATCACAAGCCGCCTATTGATGATCTCACAAACTGCCCACAAAATCTGTGGTCTGGTGCTATGATGTATATATATAGACGTATGTTTAAAGGTACAGATAGATTATTAAATAATAATAATATATATATGTCTAAAGGTGCTATATATTCAAATATGTATGATTATAATAAATGTTTAGATATATGCGAGTATTATATATATATTTGTGGTCTATATAATAAAGTGCCATCAATAATAGATTATTGTCACTTGACAGGCATTGACAATGACACAATAACGGAGTGGGGCAAGGATAAGCCAAGCCACCCGCGGACAAGAATTTACAAAAAACTTCGCGGTTTTCGTGAGAATTGTCTGACAAATCGACTAATTGACACAAAACAGGCGGTTGGTTTAATTGCGATACAAAACAGGGAATACGGCTGGAACGATGCCGGCGGAGCTGCTGCTGGAAGTGCCACAATCGCACTAACTGCCTCAGATGTGCGCAAATTGTTAGAGTCAAATTGTGCCAAACTTCCAGACAATTCAGCACAGCCGGAGGCCATAGAGGTTGATTGCACCGTGTCAAATTGTATGAACAATTCAAACAATTTAAGACAGGCTGAAAACGTAGGAAATAAGCCATTTTTTGGCGGTGATGATACGGATTAAATATATAATTGTGCGCAAAACAAGGGTTTTGCGAATAGATACAAAGGCATAAGCGACATAATAGCAAATTGTGTGAACAATTAAAACAATATTAGCACTTAGACATAATGAGCGCTAAAAAAGATCACTGGAGGGGGTGGGGGTGTGGCAGGACCCCAGGAGAGCCCCTACTAAGCCCCCCAAATATTTTTAAAATAAAAAAGGCTTTATCAGCCACATATAAATATATCAAGTATAAATCTACATATGACACCAAATATACATAAAACAGCAATACATTATCTGAAAAAAATATAGACAAAATCCAAATAATGTGTATATAATGCATACATAACAGTTATCTATCGGTCAGATAGATATTCTTTAATCACATCAGACAAAACTATAAAATCCCCAAAAGGAACAAAATGAACGGAATTGAATATCAAATGGCTGCCATGCGTACAAATGATGGCAGGAATAGAGATAGACTTCTTAATGCTGTTTCAACAACAAATGGAATAGACGTTGCTGAACTGCTTAATGGTGTTATAGGTCTTACAGGCGAATCAGAAGAAGTTGCTGATCTTGTTAAAAAGGGCGTATTTCACGAAAAAGGCATAGACATAGACCACTTGAAGAAAGAATGCGGTGATGTAATGTGGTACGTTGCCATGATCTGTGATGCAAGCGGATTTACCCTTGATGATGTTATGCAGACGAACAAGGAAAAACTTGAAAACAGATATCCGGATGGATTTGACACTTGGAGAGCCAACCACAAACAGGAGGGCGACATATGATTGAACTTATCATTTTGCTTTGGATTGCCATAAAACTTAATGCCCCTGTTTGGATATACATATTGTTGGGCATAATTGCTTTAATTAAGGCCGTGGCGTTTGGGATAAATCTCAGCAAGAATAACTAAACATTGGGAGGTAATCACTATGGCGAAAGATAAATGCAGCAATTGTGAATACTGCATAACAGAAGATGGTGATAAGGTTTGCAACAATCAGAATAGCGAATATTATTCAGATTATGTTGAACCTGGACATGTATGTTTGGATTATGAGGGCAAAAATAATGAGTGTGACTGATGATATTCTGAAAACTGACTACAGTTTACAATTTGATGAAAAACGCAAGGCTTTAGTGGTTCAAAGTCATTATAAGTATGGCAGAGCCGGAAGAAATTTTGCTACAGGCAATGTTGACGCAATAGGCAGCCTTGAAAAATGCCTTGCAAAGTTTAAAGAGACAGGAAATACGGAATACCTTCTTGATGTTGCCAATTATGCTATGTTTAGATATATGTGGCCGCAAAGTGGAGAATACTTTAAACATACTGACAGTGATGAATCAGCCGGAATAGTCGGTATGAGCGTTAATGAAATGGAGAAATACAAATAGGGCTATCGCCAAGTGGTAAGGCACAGGACTTTGACTCCTGCATCCGTGGGTTCAAATCCCACTAGCCCCGCTACTGAGTATAGGCAGTTGTTGCAAGTAGCCTTTCCACCTATACAGTCCACCATGACTAACCATGGGAGCCTTGAGACCATACAAGGCGAATGTGAATGATTAGCTCAGTTGGGAGAGCAATAGATTTTTAATCTATGGGCCATGGGTTCGAGTCCCATATCGTTCATGCGGTTAAGGTTTTCAAATTCTTTTACCTTGACCGGACAAATGTTTGTTTCATTTGTGCTCCTTTCACTCACTAGCGGAATGCTGAATAAAGGACCGTCACCAGGTCCGGTGAGTGTTTTGCGAAAATCAGCCTACAGAATGCCAATTGTAGCCGTATAGGCGGTCGAATACTCCTCCCCAGAGTAAATGATCACAAGCCCCGGCATACGGCTATGTAGTATGCCATATGTATAATGACGCGGAGTAGAGCAGTCTGGTAGCTCGCTAGCCTCATAAGCTAGAGGCCATGGGTTCAAATCCCATCTCTGCTATTTGTTGGCCAAAGTTAAGCTCTTTCTAAGTATTGGGTCTATGGCTTGGCTGGCAATCTTGAAATGCATTAACAAGGTTTGAACAGCATAGTGCGAGATTGGTTCAATTCCTATGCTTGGTGTGAGTAAGGTGCAAGTCCTTATGTTCAAATTTGCTAGAACAATAGTCAAGTGGTAAAGACACTGCTCTTTCACGGCGGTGACGAGGGTTCGACTCCCTCTTGTTTCATTACAAAAAAGAGATTCATGGTTGTGAGGTGAAATATGGCTAAAGGCACACATAGATGTGATCCGGATAAGTTTTCAGAGGCAGTAGCAGAATATATGGCTGGCAGAGTTACACAGACTAAAGCTGCGCAGATAGCTGGAATGAGTACTCCAACCTTTTTAAAATACCTTAATATGCTATTTAGCGGAGAACCATTTCCAGACACATTGTTTGTTTTTGAAGATAAGGAGAAAAAATGAGAAAAATTGCACTGATAATGGCATTGACATTAACTATGTTGACTGGTTGTTCCGGGCATGATGTAGAACCGGAACAAAGTTATATTGCTAATAAATACATAGATTTGACAACGGTTTATGAAGATGTAAATTATAATATAGAAGTCATGTATGACAAAAATACAGGCGTTATGTATCTTTGCAAATATGGTCAATCTAGCAGTTTCATGACACCTATATACAATGCTGACGGCACATTAAAGCTATATGAGGAGAAGTAAAATGTGTGAATTTTGCAATGGCAAACGTCAAAAGATAGAAAATGGTTATACATACGGAAATGCAATGATAGTTGGCGATACATATAACTGGCATCTGTCCTACGACAATAGTGGAAACGAATATGGGTCGGGGCGGTTTGACATAAATTATTGCCCTATTTGTGGCAGGAAGTTGGTGGAGGAATGATAGTTAATATTGATGCTAGCGTGTACACGATGAATAGAAAAGGCTTTAGAGGAGTTTTAAAAATAGCGTCAAAGGCTGTTAAATTTGGCATATATGCCGTAGTTAAGGATGACAAAGCAATTATGCTAAACGAGAAATATGAAGATATAGGCAGTCTTAAAAATGCAGTTACAGAATATAAAAGGCATGGGTTTAAGGTGTATTGGAATGAGAATAATAATGACGGTGGACAATCGTAAACAAGAATACACAGAAGAGCACTTTAAACGTGGCAATCCTGAAAAAGACGGCAATTATATTGTGATATCACGCACAGGTGCTATTTGCCGTGATAACTACAGTAGCGATAGTGGATGGCAAAAGTCGGAAAATGATGGAACTGTGGAGTATTTGCCACAATCATGGGAGAGATTTAATGAAACATGAAAAAGAATGGCACACTTGTGACAGGTGCGGAAAAGAAATGACATTTTACAATGAGAAATACGCTCATTTCAAAACAGAAGAATTAGAACCTTTACATAAGGAAACTATATACACGGCAGAAGATTTAGCAAAACAAACACTCCCAATGGCTATATGGAGAAACGAACACAAATATGATTTGTGCCCTAAGTGTAGGAAAGATTTTAAGAGGTTTATGAGGAATGAGTAAAATATTTAAAATGCCTGAAAATGTGATAATTCCAAAAGCTAGAGTTGAAAAAACAGGGGAAGAAGTAATGTCAGTTGCGTTTGATTTAGGGTTGGAAACAGGAGAACAACCAATAGCAATGGTAGTTGAGAACCATAACGGAAAAACCTATATCAGAAAACTTATCAAAGATGATGAAGCGTTGGAATTGCATAAGTTGTTGACAGAATAGTAAAATAAAGCAGTCAAAACGGAATTACCGGCTAACAAACGGAGTTAGTCGCTACCCTAGAAAAATTATAGGCAGAGGCCATAGCACCTCTGCTTTTTAGCGAGGTGCTATTTTTTATGTCTGAATTACAGAATTTGATTAAGGATTGCGAAAAATACATAGATATCCGGGGCATAGACGAAACAATTATCAATGCCTATCTTGATACTTGCCAACTAGCCAAAAATGATGGTGATATCACTACGATGCTTGAATGCACGGCAAGGTCAAAGGCAATCGTGAATCAATTCTGTTTGAAACAATTCGGAATGGATATATGGGGAATTGAGAAATTTGCCCAGGCAAACAAGACAGAGATAGAGCTTGTCAATCAATATTACCAAATTCTGAAACTTGAATCTTATGATAAATTTGAAAGTTTTATTTTTTACATGGAGAAGAATAGAGCTTGGCAGAAGAGATTTTATCAGCCCAGGCGGAAAACCTTAAATGTTGTTGCACAAGATTTGGAAGATTTGGAGCAGCGCAAAATCAAGTTCTATGGCTTGTCTATGCCGTCCCGTGTTGGAAAGAGTACGATTTGTATTTTTTTCCTTGCGTGGATTATGCTACGCAGACCAAATAGCCATTCAGCAATGGGTGGACATTCAGGAATACTTGCTAAGGGATTTTACAAAGAACTTATGAATCTTGTATCAACGCCTGAGTACACATTTGGAGAATTGTTTGGTTATTATCACCCAAAATACAAATCAGTTGTTACGGATAAAAGTGCGGATGAATTTACGATTACGCTTGGTGATCCGGACAGATTTGCAACAATTACTTGTAGGGGTATTGATGGCACATGGACAGGTGCCGTTGATGTATCAGCGGACGGATATCTGTATGTCGATGATCTTGTGCGTGATCGTGAACATTCTCTGTCACCTACACGTATGGAGAATACCTATCAGGAATACCTTAACAAAATGGTAGACCGTAAAAACGACGGTGCAAGAGAATTGATGGTTGGTACTCTTTGGAATGTCCTAGACCCGCTGGAACGTCTCAGAAAACAATATGAAAAAGATCCTCAATATAGATTCAGGCAAATACCGGCACTTAATGAGAATGACGAAAGTAATTTCAACTATGAAATAAACGGATTTTCCACGGAATACTATAGAGATATGCGAGACAAATTGGATAACGCTGAATGGATGGCTAAGTTCATGCAAAAGCCTTACGTCCGTGAGGGATTGCTATTCCCAACAGAGAATCTTAGATATTTTAACGGAGTTTTACCAGACGGAGATTGTAGGTACATCGGTGTTACAGATATAGCCTGGGGTGGTGGCGATAGCTTATCAATGCCTATTGGCGTTGAATATGACAACGGTGATGTGTATATCATAGGTTGGGTGTTTAATAAGGGCACAAAAGAGGTTACAGTGCCACTTGTTGTAGGTCGAATTATTGAAAATGGAATAAGACAAACTAGATTTGAGGGTAATGTTGGTGGCGATCTTTACTGCCAATATGTAGATGAAAAACTACAAGAACAGGGTTATAAATGCTCATGTTCAAGTCGCAAAGCACCAAACAAAGTTGAAAAGTTAGCAAAGATAATAGCCTATTCTGGCGATGTAAAACGTAAATTTATATTTTTGGACACACATAGAAGAACACAAGAGCAGATGCAAAAAGATTCGGAACTTGGAATAAAGAGGTATTACAGAGACGACGAATATCAAGCTGCTATGGATGAGCTGACAATGTTTGTTAGCATCGGTGGCAATGAACACGATGATGCAGCAGATGGAATCACTCAGTTGGAAATGTTTATTGAAAATCCAGAAAATACAGCAGTAGCAGAGGCGACATTAAATCCATTTAGGAGGTATTGATTAGTGGAAACAAAGGAATACTTGCAACAAATAGGCAGATATGACCGACTTATCAATAATAAGCTAGTGGAGCTTGCACAGTACAGATCTATGGCTTGTAGCGTATCAGCAGTCAAAAATGATGAAAGAGTGCAGTCATCACCTAGCTATGACACCATGGACAAGATTGTGTCCAAAATTGAGCAAATGGAAAATGAAATAGACATGCTTGTTGATAGATACATTGACAATAAACGAATAATTATATCCCAGATAGATAGTATGTCTGACGAAATGACTTATCAGATTTTATTTTCAAGATACGTTGAACAAAAGACTTTTGAAAAAATGGCAATAGAGATGAACTATTGTTACAAACAGATCATACGTAGACATGGTAAAGCATTACAGGAATTTGAGCAAAAATGGGGAAACACATATAAGTAGTCCTTAAATGTCCTAGAATGTCCCATAAAACATATTATATAATATATCATGAACAAGTTGATTGATGAACACTTTGTTTTTTCTCATACTTTTTCAAACCTCATAAACCCTTTAGAGGCACCAGTAGCTTTACTGGTGCTTTTTTAATGTAAAAGGAGGTACAAACAATGAACGGAATAGATATTAGTGCCTGGCAAGGCGATGAAAATATAGATTTAAGCAAAGTCCCTTTTGATTTTTGCATTGTCAAAGCAACTGAGGGAACAAGCTATAAGAACAGATACTTTGCAGCGCATTGTGATGCTGTTTTGAAGAAAAAGAAACTGCTGGGTGCGTACCATTACGCTAATGGCGGTGACATACAAAAAGAGGCTGATTATTTCCTGGCACACTGCAAGAAGTACATTGGCAAGGCGGTGCTTGTCTTGGACTGGGAGGCACAGAACAATCCATTGTTCGGCAAGAATGACCTTGAATGGTGCCTTAAGTGGTGCAGTTATGTGCAGAAAAAGACAGGCATTAAGCCACTGATATACATCCAGAAGAGCGCTATGGATGCAGTTAAAAAGTCCGGATATGGCCTGTGGGTGGCTCAGTACCCAGATAATGAGCAGACTGGATATCAGGAGCATCCGTGGAACGAGGGAGCTTATAACTGTTTACTCAGACAGTACACATCTGTCGGCAAACTCCCTGGCTATAATGGCAGTCTTGACCTCAACAAAGCATACATAAGTGCAGCATCATGGCGCAAGCTGGCTACTAAGGCTGTGAAGATTGCCATTATTAAGCCGGTAAAGAAGAGTGTTAATACGATCGCAAGGGAAGTGCTTGCCGGCAAATGGGGCAACGGTGCTGATCGCAAGGCAAGGCTCACCAAGGCTGGTTATGACTACAACAAGGTACAGGCTGCAGTAAACAAGCTCGTTAAGGCATCACAGATTACACAGGATAAGATCATCAATGCGGTTGCACATGAGGTCATTGCTGGCCGCTGGGGCAACGGACAGGAGCGTATCGACAGGCTTAAGGCAGCAGGATATGATCCTGATAAGATTCAAAAAAGAGTAAATGAACTCATGAAGTAGGAGTTGACATGAACAGATTACATTTGCAAGACCTTGTAAGAGGCCACTATGGTAGAAAAATAGCATATACCAATGTAGACACCATTACACCGGATAATATTGTAAATGTAGTCGGTGAGTGCATAGGAGTATTTAACTGGAATAAGCCGATTATAAAGTATTTATGGAATTATTACAAAGGCGACCAGCCAATAAGGTACAGGACTAAAGTAATTCGTGATGATGTAATTAATTACATCGTAGAAAATCATGCATATGAAATTGTGCAATTCAAAGTTGGGCAAACTTACGGAGAACCAGTACAGTACATCAGCCGTAAAGATGATGACAATATCAATAATGCGGTTGACGATCTAAATGATTACATGGTAGACGCTTGTAAGCAAGATAAGGACATAAAGGCTGGCGAATGGCAATCTGCCACTGGTACAGCATTTAAAGCTATTCAGTTTAACCCAAACGGTGATGTACCGTTTAGGATTGTTACACCTTGCCCACTCAATACCTTTATCATATACAACAGCAACACAGAAGAACCGATGGTTGCCGTCACAGAACTTAAGGACAGTGATGGCAAGTGGTATAAGCAGTGTTACACAGCCACACATGAGTGCAAGATATATAACAGCACGGTGACAGACTGGAAATTACACGCTTATGGAGATATACCGATTGTTGAGTACCCTAATAATCACGAAAGAATAAGTGATATTGAGCTTGTAATAGATATGCTTGATGCAATCAACAATATGCAATCTAACAGAATGGATAGCATAGAACAGTTCGTGCAGTCATGGATTAAGTTTGTTAATTGCGATGTTGATAAGGACAAGTTTAAATCTATGAAAGAAATGGGTGCCTTAGTCGTTAAGTCAACTAATGGTGTCAACAATGCCGATGTAGATGTTATGTCGCAAGAACTTAATCAATCTCAGACTCAGGTTGCCAAAGATGACTTATGGGATAACGTTCAGACAATTCTTGCAATCCCAACTAAGCAAGGTAACACAGGCGGAGATACGCAAGGAGCTGTCGAGTTAAGAAATGGCTGGGATTTTAGCAAGACACGAACAAAGTTAAAAGACCCGCTTGTTGCAACGTCAGAAAAACGACTTGCCAAACTTGCGCTTAATGCAATCAGACTGTATGCAGAAGATTTAAAACTGACGGTTAGAGATTTTTCGGTGCAGATAAACCATAGCCCACAGGATAATATGTACACCAAAGCTCAGACTCTGGTTGTTCTACTGCAGGCTGGAATACATCCGCTTGTCGCAATCAAGACTGTTGGATTGTGGGGGGACGCAGAAAAAACATTCTTACTGTCAAAAAAATACTTGGATAAGATATATCTAACTATAGATGACGTAGAACAACAGGAACAAAAAGCACAAGAAATAGTAGATAATCTTGGCAACGGAGGTAATAACAATGGTGACTAGATATACAGTAGTCCAAGACGGACAAGTGTATGAACCAGGTGATGATGTTCCGGATATGGGTAGCATTACCGCATTAGAGTCTAAAGGAAAATACAGAGAATACAACGCTTTGTCTAAGGATATAGATAAGCTACCAACATACGTGTCATTTGGTAGTTCATGCTACATAATAGACACAACAGACTTATATAAGTTTGATGGCGAGAGCTGGATAAAACAGGAATAGAGGTGCGCACATGAATGCAGAGGAAGTATACGCATTACTCAATAAGAAAATTAAAAAGGGCGGCATTACCGATGACCAGATAAGGCAGATCGTGGAGCAGTATCTTAAGGATAATCCAGTACCTATAGACAAGACCTTGACTATTGAAGATACACCAGCAGATGCAAAGGCGACTGGTGACACTATAAATGCAATTAAGGACACTGTGGATAATCTTAACGACATATTACTTGACAAGTTCTTTTCTTTGCAAAGAACAGGCAAGATATACGGAGTTAAAGTTCCAAAATCGACATCAAATCCTACATCTTTGTGTGAAAAAACAAGGGATAATAAAAGTCTTGTGTGCGTACCGTCTACGGACACAGTAGAAAATCAAGATGATTACGAAAACATACCATTATTCAAATGGTATGAAGTCAATTATAAGCGATACGATGATGGCTTTGCATACCCTACGGCATTTGTGGGTGACAGCACATATAAAACAGATGGCGATGTAGATATGGGTGCCATGCAAATGACGTTTTACTACGCTTGGCTTGATGTGTCAGACGAGTATAGAGAACTTGTCATATCCGATACACCACATGAAGAACTCGGACTTAAACCATGGGAACAAGCGGTACGTGCAGATGGCACGATAATGCCTTATTTCATTCAGTCAAGATACTTAAGTGTTACAGGCTCAGATGGGTTACTGCATTCTCAGCGAGGCAAAGTCACAAGAAATCAAAGTTATCAAAACATGATAACCAACTATGGCAAGAAAGGCGCCGGCTATACCGGAGCTGGCTCAGACAGATATACATTTGCACAGATATTTAACCTTATCAAGTATGCAAACAAGTCAAGTCAAGATAGCATGGCGGGTGTAACAAGTTGGAACATACAATATCCATCAAGCGTGCAATCAGCAGATAAGCATAATTATTTTCCGGTTACAAACGCACAAGCTGATAATTTGCAAGTAGGATTATGTGTATCTGTTGGATATGCCGATACTTCTGGCTCACTTGATAGAGGTGTATCAAGTGTTCATGCTTATGCTGATGATGTAAAAATCACAGCAATAGAAACGCTTGACGATAGCAATAAGGCGGTATACCTTGACTGCCAACCATTTGATACTCTACCGGTTGGCGAAAGACAGATATACATGACGTCAATGCACGCACATAGTGGTGATACTGATGCCGTAATTGGACACCATGATGGCTCTCCTGCTAGCAATTCAGATGGAAAACATCCTTGTAGAATACAGGGTGTTGAGTATATGGTTGGTGGTGGAACAATAGCATCTGACACCGTAATGGTGTTTAAATCTGATTATTCTAAGGATGTGTATGTTGCTCCTAGGGGAACAAAACATGTTACAGATGAAAGCACTATAAAATCAAGCTACTTGCTTGTCGGAAATATTGCAGCAAGCACAGACGGCAAAGGTTCGGATTATTGGACAGGTGATGTGGAGCAGAATTATGGAGCGTGGCTGCCTACAAACCAAGTGGCTAATAGTGGCCAAGGCAATAAAGATATTCTTTATGCAGGTGGCACTAGTACTAGTGGGACTAGAGAATATTACCAGGGCGGTTATCTCTGGCATGGCACGAATGCGGGCTTTTGTTGCTTGAATTGCTGGCCCGGGCTTGTCGGGGCGAACTGGAATTACTTGTCGGCCGATTAAAAAGCTTTTTTGCGGTTACAAGGTATACAAATTGCTTAAGGTAGCAAAGAAAGGTGGTAAGCAATGATAGTAAGAGCAGAAGAACCACAGCAAGAAGCTGTTATAAAAATAGATACCAGAGGGATAGCATGGGTGTACTTGTGTCTTAATGAAAGAGTTAAGACAGAGGAATATGCAGAACCCGGAGAACAGCCAAAAGCACATACATACTATGAGTATGATGGAACACAGTTTCATGCTCCTGTTGAAAGTCTTAATCTTCAAGATATCAACAACAATCCTCAGAAGTATGACGGCTATGAACCAGCCAAAATACCGTCTGATATTGAGCGCATAGACGCACAAGTAACATATACGGCAATGATGACTAACACACTGCTGACGGAGGAATAGCCTATGTATGAAAAAATAAAAAAATGGTATCAAGTCTATCATATATGGAATGCTGAAATGGTTAAGCAAGCCTATGATAAAGGGCTGATAACAGAAGAGCAATACAACAATATAATCAATGGAAATTAGCAATCACGTTTGTGGTTGCTTTTTTTATACAAAATTTCGCAAGTGCCGTGAGCGTAGAAAACGGCAATGTCAATCGGTGGCGTTGCACCGTATAAAAACGTAGACATACGGAGGTAATCAATGAAAAGAGAAGATTTAGTATCAATGGGTTTGACCGATGAGCAGATCGAAAAGGTCATGGCTGAAAATGGTAAGGACGTTCAGTCTGCTAATGCAAAGGCAAACAAGAACAACACAGAACTTGAAAGACTCAAGGCTATTGAAAAAGAGTATGAGGATTTAAAGGGGCAGAGTATGTCTGAGGCAGAAAGAAATGCCAAAGCTCTTGAAGATGCTCAGAAAAAGATAGCAGAGCTTGAAAAGACACAGGCAATTGCAAGTCAGAGAACAAGTGCAGCCGAGAAATTCAAGATTTCTACTGAACAGGCAAAGCTAGTGGTTAAAGATGATGGTTCCATGGATTATGACACTCTTGGAAAGATTATCGCAGATAAAGAAACTGCCGCTGCCCAGGCTAAAGAGAAAGAGATAGCCAATGGCTCAACACCGCCGGGTAATGGTGGTACAGGCAGCAATTCAAGTGACAACAAGACGGAGGCGGAAAAAATAGCTGCCGGTCTTATTGAAAATCAAAATACAAAAAATGATATTTTGAAACATTACATTTAAGGAGGGAAATATAGATGCCAAGTATGAATATGCAGTATGAAGAAACAACATACTCAGGTGATGTGCAAATTCTCAAGAGAGAGCCAAACGAGGCTATACCTCTTACTTTGGATTTTGAAGAAGTTACAACAAAGGTGAATGGCAAAAAGATAGTTAAGGCTGGAACTCCGATTGGTAAAGATGGCAAGGCTGATAACACAGCAACAGTGGTTGGCATACTTCGTTTTGATGTGACAGAAGATAGACCACAGGGAGTTCTTCTTAAGAAAGCATATCTTAACACAGCAGTTGCAGAAAAACATTCAGGAGTAACATACGATGCAGCAGTCAAAACAGCTCTGCCAATGATCGTATTTGAGTAATTCAGGAGGTAAAACATATGTTAGTAAATGAAGTTATTGACAGTAAGTCAATTGCGCTGTCAGCAACAGAAAACGCAAGTAATCAGATTCCGTATCTTGGATTACAGTGGTTTCCGGAGAGAAAGAAACAGGGACTTGACCTACAATGGATAAAAACACATAAGGGACTTCCTGTATCTCTTGCACCATCTAACTTTGATTCAATTCCAACAATCAGAGCTAGAGAGGGACTTTCTAAGGAAAAGACACAGATGACATTTTTCCGTGAGGGAATGACCATAGGCGAGGCAGAAATGCTTGAAATAGAAAGAGCAAACACTGCTGATGACCCATACCTTGCAAGTGCCATTAGTGCGGTATATGACGACACAAACAGACTTGTAAGCGGTGCGGAAGTTGTTCCAGAGAGAATGAGAATGGCTCTCCTTTCAACAGTAAATGGACATCCAGTTATCACTATTAAGAGTGACGGTGTTCAGTATTCCTATGATTATGATTCTGACGGATCATACACTACAGATCATTACATCAAGCTTGATGGAACAAGCATGTGGAGCGATACAGCTAATTCAAAGCCACTTACAGACCTTAACATTGCAAGAAAGAAGTTACAAAAACAAGGCAAGATTGCTAGATATGTGCTTATGAACAGCAATACATTCCAGTATTTGCTTGATAATGCACAGATAAGAAACGCAATTCTTGCACAGAACCTCACAGCAACTATTGAGGTTGACGATGATACTGTTATTTCAGTAGTGCAGAAGAGAACCAAACTTACTATCGTGCTTTACGATAAGATGTACATTGATGACGAGGGTAATGAACAGTATTTCTATCCGGATAATAAGGTTACACTTCTTCCAGAGGGTAATCTTGGCATTACATGGTTCGGCACTACACCAGAAGAGAGAACTGCAAGACAGGTAGCAGATGTTGATGTAACTCAGTATGGTACAGGAATTACAGTTGCTACAAAGACAGAGTACGGTCCACCAATGAAGATGTCAACATTTGCGTCTGAGGTTGTTTTGCCATCTTATGAAAATATGGATAGTACTGCCGTAATTGAAGTTCATCATGAGTAGGAGGTAACTTATGATATATCCCTATATCGTTGTAAAAGATGGGGTATGGTATGATGCCGGAAATGACGTCCCAGAAACAAGCAGACCAGAAACAGAAAAAACTGATTCTGGTGTTGCTGTTCATACCAAGACCGAGATCAACAGAATGTCAACAGACGATCTAAAAGCGCTTGCAATATCAGAGGGTATAGATAACGCCGAAAACATGACAGGCGGCGCATTAAAAGAAGTGCTTATAGCCCATTTTGCTTTGTAGGAGGTAGTCGTGGAATACACATTGGTAGAGCAGGTCAAAATACGAAAAGGTCAATATGAAATCGGTGACGATGACTCTATCAAGTGGACTGACCTACAGGATAATCCAAGAATAGAGCAGCATATTGAGGAAATTAAGCAGGAAATACGCAACAAGCGTAATTACCCATCTGATTACACAGATGAGCAAATAGAAGAAGATATGAAACGATATACGACCAACATAGTCAATTTGGTTGTATACGACTTATCTCAAGCTGGTGAGGAATACATGGCAAGTTATGGCGAAAATGGAGTCAGTCGTAGTTGGATTGACAGAAATAAGCTGCTAGCTGATGTGTTCCCGTTTGTTGAGATATTATAGAAGATTGTGCGTTACCTAACGGTAGCAGAGGGCATACATTATGGTGGTGGTGGGCGGTATGCAAACATAAGAGAAAGGCGGTAGATATATGCCAGTAGCAATAATTATCAGCATCATATCGGTTACTTTCTCTATTTTTTTTGGAATTGTCAGCCTTGTGCTGAATATCAAGAATAATAGAAGAACTGATAATTCAGACCTAGAGGATAGAGTCCGAGAAAACACCCGCATAAATATGAAGTTAGATGCCATATCTAGCAACACTAAGGACATAAAAGATGAAGTCGTGGAAATGAGAAAAGAGCTTAATTCCCATGACAACAGGATTATTAAAGTTGAGGAAAGTGTTAAGTCGCTTCATCATCGCATAGATGGAATGGAAGCACGACTCAACGAAAACAAGGAGGTGTAAAAATGGATGTTATACAGAGTCTTGTAGCCAATATGGCTATTATAATGTCTGTCATAGGCGCACTCACATTTGTGGTGGCGGTAATTACACAAGTAATCAAAGGCGTTGGTGTATTTAAGAAGATACCAACCGACATATTGGTGTTTGTGCTGTCCATAGGCATTACCGTTGTGGCTTTTATAGCCTATATGCAGTACATACATATGACAATACTTTGGTATATGATTCTTGCAGCTATTCTAGCCGGATTTGTAGTTGCATTTGTAGCAATGTATGGTTGGGAAAAGTTATCTGAGCTTTGGAAACGATTTGGCAAGGATGTGAAGTAATGTCACTTGAAATCAATAAGCAATCTATGAAATATGCTTCTTATGGCAAAGAAGTAGAGATATATGAAAAAGATGATGACGGCAATATAAAGTATTTCGTTACAGAAGAGGGTCAAAAAATACCTCTTATAGACCATAAGGAAATATCATACGAAGAGCCTATATCATTTAGGGCTAATATCTCTTTCTCTGGCGGTGAAGCACAGGCAAAAGAATATGGCTTTGATGTCAATGATTTTGACGCAATCATAGTTACAGATAGAGGAGCATACCCTATCAAAAAAAGTGACATTATATGGCTTGATAGCAAAGTTGAATACACAGAGGATGGCTATATTGATAAAACTTCTGCTGATTTTACAGTTGTAGGAGTCAAGCCAGCTTTGCGGTCAACAAAATATGTCCTTAAGGCGGTGGTCAAGTGAAAAAAACAATAGATGTATCTTTGTCTGTGAGCAGTTTACAGAATGCAATTAAGGAGCTTAAAGCCTATCAAGCAAGGCTTGACCATAAATGCGCCGTTATTGCTGAAAGATTGGCTGATGATGGCGTAGAAGTTGCTAGAGTTCAACTCGCGAACTTAGACGCGATATTTAAGGGTGAGTTGATTGAAAGTATACAATCAGAGTGTGTTACAGATACAGAGGGTAGTCACACATGGGCGGTTGTAGCCGGAACAGATCATGCAGCATTTGTTGAGTTTGGAACTGGTGTTATAGGTCAAAAGAAACCATACAAAGGCGAATTACCTCCAGGAGTATCTTGGCAATATGCAAGCGGTCAAACAATCCACCAACTCAAAGATGGTCGAATTGGTTGGTTTTACAGAGACGATAATGGTCATTGGTGGTTTACGGAGGGTATGCCATCTAGGCCATATATGTACAATACTGCTCGTGAACTTGAAAGAAAAGTCAAGAACGTTGTGAAAGAGGTGTTTGACAATGGATAATGCATGGGCAATAGAACTTGGCCCGACTATATATAGCATTGTCAAGGCCAAAGCAACAGAACAACTTAAAGATAAGTACCCAACACTTAACGTTACAGATAAAGGTGAATCAGATCAACCGGCAGTATTTCCAACAGTCTATATTCATGAACTATCAGGAATGGAACTAGGGCAAGATTTAGAGGGACAGACAATCAACGCTGTAAGAGAAACAATACAGGTTGATGTGACTTCCAATAAGAATCACAGCGAATGCAGAAAGATTATGTCCAAAATAACGGACATATATAAACAAATGAGATTTTCAGTCACCGGAACGCCTCAATACAGTGTTAATGGTGGAACCTATATATGTAACATGCGATTTAGCCGTGTGTTTGGGGCTGGTGACACAATATTATAGTTAGCAATTAGAGCCATGTGGCTCTTTTTTTATGCACATTTTTAAGGAGGTAAAGACATGGCAGTACCAGGATTAAGTACACTGGGTATTACTTTTGGTTATGGTGTTGAAACAACCGCCGGAGAAAAGCCAACGGCATTTACTCAGCTATCAAGAATCAATGAGCTTGGCGATGCTACAGCAGAACCAGAAGCTATTGACGCTTCGGCTCTTGAAGATTTTTACACAAGAAACATATCTGGTAGAACTACTGTATCTGATACATATACAGTAACAGTAAACTGGACACCAGATACACTGGCGGAGTGGGAAAAGGTGCTTGAAGAGTACAAAAAGTTAGAGGGAACAGGCAAATCTATGTGGTTTGAGACAATCACACCTGGATTTACCAAGGCAGAGTTTATCAAGGCTCAGCCGCCATCAGTTCTTCCAGTGGCTTCAAAGGGTCAGAATGAGCTCTTAACGGTTGAAATCAACCTTATACTCGAAGACCTTGTCGGCTTTGATACAAAGGTAGCTTTTACACCGGGGGAATAGCAGACCACTCAGATACAGCCGTGCTGAGTGATGACGATACAAAAGATACAAAATCGGCTGATTATACGTATTAAGCAAACAAGGGGCGGTTTTCGGACTGCCCCTTTCCTATTAAGAGTAGGAGGAAAGGAAAATAGCATGACAATTACAATGAATGGCAAGGAATACAATATTAAATTTGGTAATAAGGCAGTAGCTAGGGCTGGATTTATCAGCAAGCTGGCAAGAATTGGAGTAATGCAGTCAAGTACAGACGATGGAGTTGGGGCAATAGAGGGAATGGAGCAAATGTATTTGCTAATGCCACAAATTTTACTTGCTGGATTACAGGCTAATCACTCAAATGAGTTCGGCTACAACTTAACTACAGGAAAAGGCCGTGACGAACAGCTTAGTAAAGTTGAGGATATGCTCGACCATTTTGTTGACGAGGAAAATGGAGATTTTCTTAAGCTCCAGGAAGACGTTACAAATGAAATTCTCCACAACGGTTTTTTAAAGAAACTGTTCGAGGAAGAGACAGCGAAAGTGCAGAATCAGGCACAGAAATAATCCTTGAACAGGATAACAAAGATTTTAATTACGAAAATTACTGTAACGAAATACAACCACGTTGGTTAATGATAACCAAAGGCTATGGACTTACGGTTGAGGATATTGACAAATCTTGCCCAGCAGAGCTTGAACCATACGAAAAAGCATATCATATGGCAGAAAAAGAACACGACTCACAAGTATATGCATGGGTAGGAACGTATGTCAGATCTGCTCTTTGCTTTGCAATAGATCATTGCCTTAACGGCAAGAAAGCAAGTTCAGAGTATCTTAAAGCTCCACTTATGGAAAATGAAGAAGATAGGGTAAATAGACTTAGAAATGAGTTTATTGAAGAACGATTAAAGGCAAAACAGGAATGGGATAGGACACACAATATGATTGACGGCAAGGACTGATGTTTTGCCGTCTTTTTTATTATAACAAGGCGGTGAACGAAACATGGCAACAGTAGATAATCTTGAAGTTAAGATACATGCAAGTGCGACACAGGCGGTTAATGCAGTAGATAAACTGTCAAATAAGCTCGGCACACTATCTAAGACATTACAAGGAATTGATAGTAATGGTATAGCCAAGTTTGCACAGGGCATGAACCAGCTTGCACAGGGCATGAATGCAATAAAAAATGTAAAAATGCCTGATTTTAACAGAGCTGCCAAGGGTATAAAGCAATTTGAAAACATCAACAGCGCAAAACTTACAGCGGTTGCAAATAGTATAAGTCCGCTTGCTTCTAGTATATCAGTATTAGGAAACATGCAGTTCAACAACAAGGGTCTTACGAACTTCATTAATTCCATTACAAGGCTGTCTAACTCGAACATTAACGGCATGAATACAAATGCCATAGGTCAGCTTGGAAATGCGATTGTAAGCTTATCTAGCACGTTGCAAGGCGCTCAGAACGTCAGCACAAATATAATTCAGCTTACCAATGCAGTTGGCAGACTTGCCAATGCCGGGCAAAAAGCAAGTGTTGTATCAGCAACATTACCACAATTATCTGTGGCACTTCGCAATCTGTTTAATACTATGACGCTTGCACCACAATTATCCGCTGGAACAATACAGATGACCACTGCACTTGGCAATCTTGCGTCAGTAGGTGCAAAAGCCACACAAACCGCAGGTGGACTGGGGACACTTGCAGCAGAACTTAAGAAGTTTATGCAAGTTATGGCTACAGCACCACAAGTATCACAAAATGTAATACAAATGACTCATGCACTTGCAAATCTGGCAGCGCAAGGAAGTAAAACGGCAAGTGCAAGCAGAGGTATACAGAATAGTTTTGCCGGTATGGGCAGCAGTGCTAAAAGCGCTAGAAAACATATATGGAGTCTTGCTTCAGCAGTCGGAAAACTATATGCGGCATTTTGGGCAGCGCAAAGAGTTTTGAGTGGATTCAAAAAAGCCATAGACATTTCATCTGATCTTACTGAGGTACAGAACGTTGTAGTTAATACGTTTGGCCAATACACGGACAAATTGGAGCAATTCTCCAAAACATCAATAAAGATGTATGGAATGTCAGAATTATCTGCAAAACAGACCGCTGGTAGATTTCAAGCTATGGGACTCGCAATGGGAGCCCCTGTTAAAGATATGTCTGATATGTCGATACAACTCACTGCATTATCGGCAGACTTAGCTTCTTTCTACAATATTTCGCAGGAAGAGAGTTCGCGTAAATTATGGTCAATCTTTACTGGTGAGACAGAGCCTATGCGAGCTTTTGGTATTGACCTTACAAACGCTACTCTGAAAGAGTATGCGATGAAAAAAGGTCTTGACGCCAACATATCTTCTATGACTCAGCTGGAAAAAACAATGCTGAGATATCAGTATGTCATGGATAACACCAAGAATGTACAAGGGGATTTTGCGCGTACTAGCCAGACATGGGCTAACCAGTTACGCATCTTACAGGAACAAATAAAGGCAGTTGCTGGCGTATGGGGTAATGCATTTGTCAATATGTTAAAACCGCTTGTACAGGCTCTTAATAAGGCTTTATCGGCGGTTTACACTTTTTCCGAAAAAGTTGTAAATGCCCTTGGTGCAATTTTTGGATGGAAACTAGAGATACAAAAGGGTTCTATATCTGATGATTTTGAAGGTGCTGCCGGTGCTGCTGATGATATGGCAAGCGGAACTAAAAAAGCGGCTAAAGCGGCCAAAGATTTAAAAACACATCTTCTTGGTATTGATGAGTTGAACGTGGTCGAACCGGATAAAGACACAGGCACAAACGGTGGTGGTGGTTCTGGTGGAGGCGCTGGTGTAAGCGGTGCTGGTGGCAACAATGGACTTAAATACCAAATAAAAGAAACAGAGGGACTTTACAAGTCTAGCATCAAAAACCTTAACCAATTAGGCAAGTATATCAGTGATAGTTTGTCTAAGGCAATGGAATCTATTAAGTGGAATAAGGTATACAAAAAGGCAAAAAATTTTGGTAAAGGACTTGCCGACTTCTTGAATGGCCTCATTACTCCGAGATTGTTTTCTAATCTTGGTTCAACAATTGCCGGCGCAATAAATACAGCACTTACTGCTGGAAATACTTTTGCGATCAATTTTGATTGGAAAAACTTGGGTAAATCGCTTATATCTTCAATAACTGGATTTCTCAATACCTGGGACGCTGGACTTACAGGAGCAACACTGTCTAATTTTGCTATAGGCATATGTAAATATGTTGTTAGTGCTTTTGATACCGCAAATAAGGATAATCTCTGGCAAAAATTAGGGCAAAAAGTTGTTGATTTTATTTGCGGTATAAACTGGGGAAATCTTGTTTGGAATTTAGGCTCACTAATTGCCACTATGGCAAAAGAAATTCCTAAAATACCATTGCAAATTTATGAAGGTGTAGGCCAAGCAATAATTGATAAAGTATTTGGAGAAGGTGCATATAGCAAAATATCCAATTCAAAATTATTCAAGGGCATAAAAAAAGCACTTGAATATATTATTGCACCAATGAATTTAATTGTTGACATAATCAACAAGATCAAATCTGGTGTGGGCAAATTGTCCCCATATACAGATAAGGTTGTAACAGTATTAAAACCCGCATTAAGCACCGTCTCAAATTTATTGAGTACGATTTATTCGGTTATTTCAAAAGTTGCCGGCGCAATAGGTGAAAAAATTTCTCCGGCATTAAATTCAATAAAAACTGTGCTTTCACCTATATTGGCTGTTGCATCAGCAATTAGTTCAGTTATTCGGCAATTAATTGGTAACTGGATTGTTAAAAAAATTGCGGATATAAGTGCAAAAGTTCAAATTGCATGGGATATTATTAAGCCTGTTTTAAATTCAATTACTGAAAAATTGAAAACACTTTGGGATTATCTCAAGAAAATTACAGACAAATTAAGCAGCGTTGCAAAATTCGGAATGAAAACAAGCCCTATAGTTGGATTATCAGGAATCATAAGTAACAAGTTTAATATTGATACGACCACCAACAGAAAGACTGATAAAGACTATAAAAAACTGAATAAATCAGTTCGTAGTGCTATATCGGCTTTTGATGGAAAAAATGTTGATTACAACGTAGACACGTCAGTAAATGATAGTAAGACAGACAACGTAGCGACAATAAGAAATATAGGAAAAATATGGGCCGATACCTGGAAAGGCAAGAGTGCTAAGTACGATGCGCAAACCGCCACAAATGGGCAACTAACATCAAGTAATAATATTTTGTCTGGAATAGTTAACAGATGGTCGTCAACATGGAAAAATAAAACGGCTAAATACAATGCACAGACCACGATAAATGGGCAAAATGCTACAACAGGAGAAAAACTTGCTAGCATAGCTAGTGTTTTTAGCCGATATTGGAAAAGCAAAACGGTTAAGTATAATGCTGCAACTGCCGTTAATGGCACTCCAACAACTAATGGTAGTGCAGTTAAATCAATCAATGATACGCTGCAAAAAAACTTTACTGGAAAAAGCGTACAGTACAACATCAAGACACAGACAGACGAGAGTTTAAAAAAACTTGGTGAGAATGCTGCAAGTCAAATATATATGGGTATGTCTAATAAGGAAATTAAGTTCCGAATCAAAAATGCACCAGATCCAATTAAAGAGGCTATGTCTGGTTCGTTTAGCTTCATGCCTACGTATGCGACTGGTGGATTCCCCGAAGATGGTTGGTTTAGAGCAAATCAAGGCGAGATTATGGGTAAATTCGACAACGGCAAGTCTGTTGTTGCGAACAATGAACAGATTACTGCTGGTATAGCAAGCGGAGTTAGGCAAGCGGTTGATGATGTGCTTACGCCTTATCTCTCCCAAATTGCCCAAAATACAAGGGAAACAGCAGACAAAGATACATCTATCAATATTGATGGTCGAACCCTTGTCAGCGAAACGGATAGGCGTAGATCACGTAACGGTCATCAATTTACAACAGCATAGAGGTGATAATATGGCACAAGGATTATCAAGTTTTCTGAATGTCAACGGTGTGGACTTTCCGTGTCCGGCCGTTGGCTTTTCTTATACTATTACAACGACAGTTAATGCTGGGCGTAATGCGAACAATGTAACTATCGGCCAAAGAATTGGCAGAGACTTATACAAGTTGGATAACATGAAGTGGGTTGGCCTTGAGCCAAAAATTTGGCAAGCAATGTTAAAAGCGGTTGAACCATTTTATATTCCAGTAACGTTTGAAGATTACCGTACCGGCAAGCCGATAACAATTATAATGTACCCAGGCGACAGGACAGCAGAACCATTATTTGCTAGTCCTAAATCGCATGTAGTAACCAGGTACCGTAACTGTCAATTCAATCTCATAGACACTGGTAGGTGATGCAATGCAGAACGTAAGCAATGAATACAAGAAATCTATGAAGTCTATGAACCGCAATAGGGGTTACATTAGGGCAACAATAGGACTAGTCAATTCTCAAGCTCAAAATGAGGTAAAACTAGATAAGCAAATACAAACAGTAGCGTTTTCTAATAATACTGCTCCTTTTGATGGTGAAGAAGTAACTAGAATATATGCCACAGCAGAACCTGGCGTTGCTGTCCTTGATGGCAATGCTTTTTTCTTGCCTAGAACTGGTACTAATTACTATAACAATGGTATTGTAACTGCGGATATTACAGGGATAGTTACAATGACATTTGCTAATCCACATACTATTAAGGGCTTGACTGTCAATTTTGGAAAATGTTATCCGACTGAATTTGATGTTATTACTAATAACGGTACAAGTCATTATAGAAACGCTGATGAAGTATGGATAACGGAAGATGTTTTTACAGACATAACATTTATTACAATTGAGTCAGTTCAAATGCGTTATGGACAGAACAGATTAAGAATATACTCATTTAAGTGTGGCCTTGCAAAAACATTTACCAATGAAGAAGTTATGGACTACAGTAGCAAAGAATATGTATCTCCAATAGCAGAAACTATCCCATCAATGGACGTTATGATTAAAGTTGACAATCAAGATCAATACTATGATCCAGACAATCCAGATAGCACAATACAGTATATGGAAGTTGGACAGGAAGTTAAAGTACAGTTTGGCTATGATGTGGACAGACAAGGCAACATTGAATGGTTGCCGGAGCAAACCACTTACTTATCCGCATGGTCGGCTAATAGTAGAGAAACGACATTTAATGCTACAGATAGATTCACATTATTAACTGGCCAGTATTACAAAGGCCAGTATTACGCAAATGGGATTAGTTTGTATGATTTGGCATTGCTAGTATTGGCGGATGCCGGAATTACAGACAGTAGTAACTATTTTCTTGATAATTTTCTTAAAAATACTGTAACACACAATCCGTTACCGGTTGCTACACATGCGGAATGTTTGCAAATTATTGCTAATGCCGGTAGATGTACTTTGTCTGTTGACAGGCATAATAGGATTCACATACAGTCCGCAATTACACCCACAAAAACAATATCATCAAATGGGCAGTTGGATTATAGCGATATAGGTAGTGTATTACATGACGATGACGGAGCATTGACAGCCAAGCAATACGCAATGTTAAGGCTGACAGCAAGCAAGTATAATTCATACAAATTAACAGCTTATGAGTATGCCACACAAGCCAAATTCAAATTTAAATAATAGAGAGGTGATTTTTTGGCATCACAAAATAAAACAAATAATCTTGGATTATGCCAATTCGGTAATGACGATATCCCAGATTGGCGAACAGATTATACAGGAGACATGGACAAGATAGACAGAAGTATAAAAACAATATCAGATGAAATTGCAGAAGTAAAAAAATCTGTCAGTGATGGCAAGTCAAAGGTCGCCAGTGCTATCACTGAAAAAGGCGTAGCAACAGAGGCGACAGATACATTTGACGTGATGGCGGAAAATATTGGAAAGATACAGACAGGTATTAGCTTGACACAGGTAATTGGAACGACAACGACAACATCAAATTGTGCGGATATAAAGACGATAGCCACACATGAGGCATATACAGAATAAGGAGGATGGATAGATGATAACATATAACTTTATGACCGGTATAAGAGCTTTATTTAATGGGGGATCTCCTTATCGTTTGACATCAGGAAATTACCAAAGTAACAGCGCATATGAGGCTACCAATTATTGGAAATATAAAGCTGATGGCGGTAAGGATTATACATTCTCAGATCAGGCAAACAGACTATTGCTTGGAACTGGCGACACCCCGGAAAGCCCAGAAGATTATAAGTTAGCGGAATTGACCACTGATTACACGGTGCTATCATCGACCAAGACCTTATCAGGTGAGTATGGCAAGGAGGCAGTGATATACAGTCGTGTTATTCAGGCAGGTGAAAGCGGACTTACAATTAAAGAACAGGGATTAGTATTAGGGTTATCAGGATTTAGCATATTGATTGCACGTGATGTACTCCCAGAACCGGTAGTATTACAGCCAGGAGAAAAGCATACGTTCACGATGACGATATCGCTTGAGTAAGTGAGGGCAGAGCATGAAGACAGCTTACGCAATGTGCAGTACTGGATTTTCACGACTTAATAGCGAAAATCTATGTTTTTTGCCGAGACAAAAAAATGAATATAAATTAACTGGATATGTTAGCCAACAAGTAGCCAATAGTAATGGAACATTTACTATTAATCCAATAATTACACTTAGCCTTAACATATCTTATAGTTGGTATGGCATTATAATCAATTTTAGGAATTGCAAACCACTTGAATTTATTATAAAAACTTATAATAATGATACGCTTGTTGATAATGTTGTTGTTACGGATGTAGATAGCTTTAACTGGACAGACTACAATCGCTATGGCTCTGCGAACAAAGTTGTTATAGAGTTTACTAAAGTTGAGCCATACGCAAGAGTATCGGTTGACTATATCGGAATTGGTGATGCAACCGACTATGAACTGTCCAAAGATGATATGTTTGACGCACCAACCATTACGATGCAAGATAAACTAAAGTCAATTACTGTTCAAAAACAGACATATAAGCCTGGCACTGGCAAAAAAGAACTGGTGTCTGAAAAAATTACTGTCAATTCAAACGATAATGTTGTAAAAGTCGATATAACTACACCTAGTCATGGCTATACTGCCGTTACCGATGCAAGTAATGTGACAGTTACAGTTACAGAGAGCGGTGCATATTACTGCATGCTAAAATTTGATGGTCTAACTGAAAAAGATACAACACTTACGTACACAGTCAGTGGATATGAGTATGTAGTGGATGCTAAAGGATTAACCCATAGATACAATAGCAGCGGAACTAAAACAGTTAATTGGAACAACCCACTTGTTGATAGCACAGAAGTAGCTAGTTTACTTGATGATTGGTTAGCGAATTATTACCTAGGTGCAGTTGATTATTCAATAACTTGGCGTGGAGACCCTAGCGTAGATGCTGGGGATTTATTCAATATGGTCAAGGCGAATGGTGACAAAATAAAAATTAAAACATATCAAAACGAACTTTCATTCAATGGTGCATGGAGTGGGAAACTTAGTGCTAGAAAGGCGGTGGATTAATTGTGGAATGAATCTAAAACAGACTGGAAAAGCGGCGATGTATTTGAATGTTCCGACTACAACAGAATTAAGAATAATATATATTATTTAAAGGAACAAGCAGAACTTTTGTGTGCACCGGTTGTAAACTTTGAAGATATGGGTGCAGATAAAACTTACACAGATTTTTATTATGCAGATGAATTTAACGCATTTGAAAACAACATTGCACAGATTAACAGCGTAGTATATCCACAAGACATCGGTGCCAAGCAGACGTTTTACGATAACGGGGCTTTTATTAGCTCAGAGGAAATGAACAGACTGGAAACAGCTTGTCAACTTATTAAGGATGCTTTAGACAGTATTAAGCCTAGACGTATACCATTTAAACTAGGTACATACAAGGATATAAGAATATAAGGAGAGATTAAGATGGTTTTAAAGACAAATTATAAAGAGGATGTACTTGCTGCATCTAACACAAAACGTAAGTACAATATGATTACTAACGATGACGGAACGGTTAGCTTTGAAGATGTAACTGAATACCAGCAGACAGGTGACTATTTTGGTGCAGGAGATATAAATAGCACTAATACCGTGATTAATAACATGAATACTGGTATAACAATTTTGGGAAAGGGATATGTGGATTTTGAATTTAAAAGTGGAGATAGCCTTAAAGGAAAATATCAAGAAATTAAAAAGAAGATAACAATTCCTGGTGGAACAAATTTCCTTTTCCTGTCGTTGGCTTTTGTTAATGTTCGCACAAGTGCTGATGCGGTTACAATGTTGAATGGCCCTTATTATTCATTCGAGGACTCGGACAAGGATCAAGAGGTCGAGCTTGAAATGAACGGAACTACAGATGGTTCAGGGTGGCGCGTGAGAGTTAACTGGCTTGCAATCAGAGAAATTGTTTTATAAAACAAAGCGGAGATTGTGATTACTCACTTTCTCCGCTTGTATTTGATTCATCCCATTCGTCAAGACTCACATATTCTCCACTTGTCTCTCCATCAATATTGAGATAGACAACATCATATATAAAATTGTCAGTATCATATACTAACATTTCTACAGTAAAATCACTTTTAACCTCAGCTCCAAATGAATTTGTGCTATACACATAACTTTGAACTACAACAAGGTGCCCTTTTCTTTCCATTGCAATATCACTCTGACTAAAAACAGAAGATGGAAAATCTGCTGACTTAGGATTTTTCAAGCAACTTTCAACAGTTTCTTTTGCCATGTCCCAATAAGACTGAAACTGCATATCTGAAATATCCGTTGCATTAACCTCTTCGGTAGCGGTTTCTGTTTCTTCCTCGGTTGCTTCTTCTGTGGTCGGTGTCTCAGTTGTCTCTTCGGTTGTAAGTTTTTCAGTTACCTCTGCTTCTGTAGTGTTATATGCAACTTCTTTATGCCCTGATTCGGGCTGATTCGCGCAACCTATTCCAAGTAATATTCCGCCAACAATCATAGAACCAAAGATGCCTATTATAAATGGCATAGCTTTTTTATTTTTACATAATAATATTATAGTCAATGCTACACATATGCCAGCCCCTAAAAACATTATTATTGCTCCAAACACAATTAAAAAGTTGCTCATTTGTATTCACCTCTCCCATGTGGTATATATTACAGTCATAGTACCATGTATTTCCCCAAATTACCATATATTATGACAAAAAATTAGACTTCTATTTTAATTTATTTGCACATATAATATAAGTATACAAATGATAGCATAATTTGTATAGGGGGTATAGGTTGTGGAGGAAAAAAAGAAAGAAATAACAGATGCAGTACAAAAGATAGCAGACGAACGCATAATTAACATACTATATGCTTATGTTATGAATCTCATTAAGTAAAACAAACCCCAAGAAGTACCAATGGTACTTCTTGGGGCGTTTTTTATTTCTTTGAAATTGAATCAATCAATTTTTCAAGGCTATCCCAACCATTTTCATCAAGGTTAGCAAGAGCAACAATCAATCTTTTTTTGAAAGACTCATCATCTGCTTTGGTGATCTCGGCAAGCATTTCTCCGAGCTGTTCTTCCTTGCTCTTCTGTATGAACATTTCTCCTTCGCCAGTTCTCAGCCATTCTTCGTTGACATCATATTCTTTACATATAATTTTGATTGTCTGTTCTGATGGGGAATTTTCACCACTTTCCATTTTACAAATAGCTGATCTTGAAACTGAAATACTTTGAGCAAAGTCCGTTTGATTTTTACCAACTTTGATTCTCACTGCCTTAATTCGTTCTTTCATATTGTACCTCCTTTCATTTAATAGATTACCACATAATGTACATTAAGTCAACAAATATGTTGACAGTGTTGATTTAATGTGCTATCATGTGTACATCAGATGAACAAAGGAGGTGAAAACATGAGCGAAAAGGAAAAGCAGATAGTTGAAAAACTCAAAGAGACTTTACCGAGCATGTCAGAGTTTGACAAAGGCTACTTACTAGGCAAGGCAGAGACACTGGCAGACGCGGCGGAGAGCAGCCCAAAGGAAAAGGAGTAGCTAGAGAAATTTACACTATAAGGAAAGGAGAAGTATGAACGAAATACAGTTATTTACAGATGGCGAATTTAATATGAGAACCGCCGTTGTAGATGGAGAGCCGTTATTTTGCTTGGTAGATGTTTGTAAGGTGCTGGACATTCAGAACCCATCAAAGGTCGCTCAGCGATTAGATGATGATGAACGCACTAAATTAGAGTTAGGGCGTCAGGGTGAAACGAACTTCATAACTGAGAGTGGCTTATATGCGGTTATCTTGCGAAGTGACAAGCCAAACGCAAAGAGTTTTCGCAGATGGGTAACATCTGAGGTACTTCCATCTATCCGCAAAACAGGCGGCTACAATAAGCCACTTACAACGCTGGAGCAGATTCAGTTACTTGCTCAGGGCAATACAGAGCTTGCAGAGAGAGTGGACAGGGTTGAGGACAAGATAGGTAGTCTTGAAAACGACATGCCTTTATACGGATGTGAGATTGACGAAGTGCAGAAACTTGTCAAGCGCAAGGCGGTGTCGGTACTAGGCGGCAAAGATAGCGAGGCATACGCCGACAGGAGCATAAGATCGCAGACTTTTAAGGATATATATTGCCAGCTTAAGAGAGAGTTTGGTTGCGTAGCTACATATAAGAGTATCAAGCGCAGGTACATAGACAACGTGAGAGAGTTTATCGACGGTTACTCAGCACCAACGGCACTATCCGAGCAGATCAGCGGTGCTAATGCCCAGATGAACATAGAACAGTATTGTGATACCAGGAGGTGATTGCGTGAGGAAAAATATGGACACGGCAATTATTCGTGCTCTTTGTACTGTCATAGGAGCAATTATGTATGTGGGAGTGTTCATAATCCCTATTGGGCTTGATGTAATCGAAATTTCTTTGCCATTATGGCTGAAAATTATACTAATAATCATTATGGGGGGACTTATTGTGGTAGCCATAATGATTGACGAAAAAATGCAGATTATTGAGGAGGAAAGAAATGGCAGAAAGGAGAAACTGGAATAACAACAGTGCAATAATTGCTGGATGCGTAATTGACACACCTATATATGAGTTTTCGATAGGCGACAAGTCGTATTATTACATGACTATAAGTGCAAGGCGACTGAGTGGAACAGAGGATTTAGTGCCTTGTTACATTGAAGATAGCAAGGTTGCTTATATCAGAAGATTTGATTATGTAGAGGTAATCGGGCACATACGTACTAAACATGTTGCTGATTCAACAGGTGTAAATCACACAAAAGTATATATAGAGGTACATGAGGTCAATCCCTATACATGTGATAAAAACAGAGTGGATTTTATCGCCCATAAGTTTGCCGATGTAGAGATCAGGGCAACACCTAGAGGATATAGGGTTAGTGATACTAGAGTGATCAATAATCTCCCTAATAGAATTGGAAATCTAATTCCAATTCTCTTGTGGGGCAAGAACACTGACCGATTCGCAGATGTACCACTTAATTCTATGGTTGGCATAACTGGCAGATTCCAGTCAAGGGAATATGACAAGTTATATGAGGATGGCACCGAAGAGAAAAAGACAGCTTATGAGGTATCTGTCTCAAGATTTGAAGTGCTTGAAGAAAGAAAGGAGAACAAAGAAGATGGACATTAAATGCGAGGGAACATGTAATAACAATGGCATAGATAATACGTATAGTGTAACTATTCCGCGTGACAGATATGAGGAGTTAATAGATATGGAGACAAGAGCTGATATCATTATAAATATAGCAAGGAAAGCAAAGTATATAGATGTAGACACGCTGCTTATTGTACTTGGTGAGTCACTGTTGGAGGTAGATAAAAAATGAGAATCAGTTTGAAAAAGTTAATTTTAGACAACTTCATGTGTTATGCACATAAGGAAATTATTTTTTGGGATAACACTAAGATTGCCGCTTCCAATGGCAAAGGGAAATCTTCAATAACTAACGCTTATATGTGGCTGTTATTCAACTGTGATTATCAGCTTGCCGATAATCCACCTATTCGCCGTATGGTTGGTGGCAAAACTGTAGATGACACGGATGTATCGGTCACAGCTGTGTTTGACGTTGACGGCAAGGAAGTCGTCATGCGTAAGTCTCAGAAGAGGAAATATAGCAAAGATGGCAGCAGTTACAAGGATGATAATTCCTATTCAATCAACGAAGTGCCTAAGACGTTAAGGGACTTCAATGCATATCTTGACGCTGATATGTCTATTCTCAAAATGTGTAGTAACATCAATGCATTTTTGGCGAAGAAACCAGCAGAAATGCGAGATTTCCTGTTTGCACTTGTAGATGGCATATCAGATGCTGATGTCGCAAAAAGCAAAATTGAACTTACTGAACTTGTTCCGCTTCTTGAAAAGTATACGGCAGACGAACTTTCAGCAATGAATAAAGCCACAAAGTCCAAAACTGCAAAGGAGTTACCAGTTCTTGATGGACAGATAGCAGAAAAGGAAAGAGATATACAGATCAAACAGTCAGTAGATATATCTGCCTTGGAATTGCAGAAAAATGCAATTAAAGAAAAGTTGAGCAAAGTTGTGGAAGATCAGTTGGACATGGATAAGGTAACTGCTGAACATGACGAAATTGCTGATAAGATTCTAAAGTTAAAATTCAAAATATCTGCAATGCAGAATAAGGCGAATGAGGATCTTGATTGTAAGAGAGCTACGCTTCGAAGTGCTATTGACGATTGCAAGGTTGCTCAGATGAATGTAATCCAGGGAATTTCTGATAACGATTGGGATATCGACCAGTTAACAAGAACTTTGAGTATTTGGAAATCAAAGAAAGAAAAACTAGTGGCTGAATGGAAATCCGTTAATGCTGAGAAATTTAACGAACTTACTACCATATGTCCGACTTGCCATAGAGAATTTCCGGCAGAAGATATTGAAAGACTTAAGAGTGATTTTGCACAGAATCAAGCCGAGCGACTGGCAGCAGTTGAGGCTGATGGTAATGCTATTACTCAGAAGATCAAGGAGATTGAGGAGCGTATAGAAAAACTTAAAAAATGCAATGAATTCAATCGAAAGACTGTTGCTGATATAGGAACAAAGCTTACCAAGCTTGAAGAAGAATATAACGCACTTCCATTATGCATTGACATATCAGGTGATGATGAATATATCGGTGTGATGGCGCAGATAGAAGCACTTGAAATCAATATGGCTGGAATGGAGACAACAGCAACAAGAACACGACTAAAATCCGAAGAGACCGCACTCAGGCAGGAGTTAGCTGAGTGCGAAGCCAAGATCGCTAAGTCTGATACAGAAGCTGACGAAACAAGGCTTGAAGAGTTGCTTGCTAATAAGCGCAATCTTGGGCAGGCTCAAACGGATGCACAGAAGATTCTTGATTTGTTAGATGACCTTGATAAGGCCAAAAATGAAGTCCTCACAAATGAAATAAACAAACATTTTAATTTGGTAAAGTGGCAGCTATTTGAATTTGCTAAAAATGGCGGATATAAGTCAACATGTATTCCTACTATAGATGGCAAGAGTATTCTTACCACGATGAGTAATAAGGGGAATAGGATTCTTGGCAGAATCGATATTTGCAACAGCATTCAACAGATTAGTAATGTTGCTTGCCCTATATGGCTTGATGATGCAGAGAGTCTTGATTCTGCAAATCAGCAGAATGCTGTAGATATGGTAGATGGTCAGATAATAATGCTGGCAGTAAATGATAACAAGGAATTGGAGGTAATGTGATGAGTAAGGCATTAGAAGCAGCAAGAGAACTTGTAAGGCAGCTTGAAGAAGCAGAAAGAAAGAACAAGGTAGAATTATCAACCTTAGCACCTGGAGATGTGTTTGAGATTGGGAAGAATGACTTTATTGTGCTTGAACAGATGAGTTTCAGAACCACGGTTATTTCCAAGGATTTTATGGCCGAAAACATAGTTTATGATGAGGATTCAAGAGATTACAATGAATCCAACCTTAAGAAAGTGATTGAGGATAAGATTCAACCGATAATTGAGTCGGAAGTTGGAGAAAACAATCTTGTTGAGCATACTGTTGAGTTAACATCAGTTGATATGCAGCATGAATTTGATGATTGTAAATGCAAGGTAAGACCTATCACTTTTGATGAGGTTAGAAAGTATAACAACTTACTCCCTAACAAAGAGCTAGACGATTGGTGGTGGACATGTACTCCTTGGAGCACTGCCGAAAGGGGATGGACGTACAGCATGACCGTTGTTTCGTCCGCTGGCGGTTTCAACTACTACGGCTGTTACTGCAGCCGCGGTGTTCGCCCAGTTTGTATCTTAAAATCTAATATCTTTGTATCAAAGAAAGGGGAATAAGCATGCCAACATTATCAATGAGAGTATTACAGGAACAGATTAATGATCTCAGAAATGAGATTGCAGTGCTAAAGGCAACTTCAAAGTCAATCAATCTTCCGGAAGGACTTGGCATCGGAGATACATTTGAACTTGCAGATACAACGTGGAAGATTCTTGATATTACAGGTGCTGGATATATTTGTCTGGCTGATAACATTGAAGACATGGAGTTTGATTCAAATTCAAACAATTGGGAAAACAGCAATCTTCGTGACTATCTTAATGAGGAATTTCTTGAGAAGATTGCCGCAGAAATAGGATTGGAAAATATAGTTCCATTTGAGAGAGATCTTTTATCTCTTGACGGACAGACAGAATACGGCAAGTGCGAGGACAAGATTTCTCTTCTTACTGTTGACGAATACAGAAAGTATAGAAACCTCATACCAAATACCAAAGATTATTGGTGGTGGCTTATCAGCCCTTGGAGTACACCATGCAACGATTACAAAAGAACCGTAGCCGTTGTTTCGTCCGCTGGCAGTTTCGACTACGACGGCTGTAGCTGCAACGGCGGTGTTCGCCCAGTTTGTATCTTCTCATCTTCAATCTTTGAATCAGGAGATTAAGTGATATGGCAGAAAAAGAGTTTGGAGTGATTTCACAGGCAAAGAATTTGGCTGAACACACATTCCGCATAACTTCAAATTGTAATAGATACCCAAAGAAATACAGATTTTCGCTTGTTGACAAAATGCAGAACAAGGCATTGGAAATATATGAATATTTGTATGAAGCAAATAGGACGAATTTGGAAACCTGCCTTGAAGAGAGATCAGAATTGCAAACAAAAGCTATAACGCATTGCGACGAACTTTTGTTTTACATTGAATTATCAATAAAATTGAACATTATCAATGTAAAAAGCATGGAGTATTGGTCAAAGATGGTTACTGATGTTAAGCACATGACAATTGCTTGGAGAACAGGTGACAAGAAAAGATTGGCAAGTAATGACAGTAAATAAAAATATAGGTTACACACTGTATAAACCGTTGTTTCGTCCGCTGGCAGTATCAACAACAACAACTGTAACAACAACAACGGTGTTCGCCCATTCTGTATCACACAGACAGTAAGAGTAGGCATTAAGCCGAAATCAGATAAAGATACAAAAAAGTGTGTGACCTTTCCCAAAAGGATAAATACAAAGGAATTTTTACTATGGATAAAGATGTTATATGTGATTATGGAAACCTGTATAAAGCATACAAAAAAGCTAAAAGTGGTAAAAAGCATAATTCAAGCACTGCAAAATTTGAAGCAATGAGTCTTGAAGGGCTTCATATGTTGAAAGAACAACTTGAAAATCAGACATATCGGATGAATCCGTATAACGAGTTTAAGGTCTACGAACCCAAAGAAAGAGTGATTAAGTCGTGTTCGTTCAAAGATAAGGTAGTTCAGCATTGCTTATGTGACAATATTTTGCTCCCAAGGTTGAAGTATGAATTTATAAAAACAAACTACGCAGGGCAACTCGGCAAAGGAACCCACTTTGGCATGGATTGTTTGAAAGAACACATGCTTGAATTTTATAATCGGCACGGTCTTGACGGTTGGATTTTGAAATGTGATATTAAAAAATTTTTCTATCAGATAGATCATGAAGTGTTGAAAGATATAGTTGATTACTATTTTGATGACGAATACACGAAATGGTTGAATCATCTATACATTGACAGCACTGCTGGTTTAGGACTGCCACTTGGCAATCAAGTAGCGCAAGTATATGCGTTGCTTATGCTAAATGGGTTAGATCATTTTATAACCGGTGAGCTAGGAATTGAATTGTATGGTAGATACATGGATGATTTTTATCTGATTGCACCAAGCAAAGAATACTTGAAACATTGTCTGGATTGCATAAATCAATTTGTAGCGAGCCTGGGATTATCACTTAATGGTAAGACACAGATAGTCCCGTTTAAAAATGGAATTTTATTTACAGGTTTCCATCACTATGTAACGAAAGATGGAAAGTATATACGGAAATTGAATGGTAAAAGTAAGCGAAAGATTTATAAAAAGCTAAAAATTTGGACGAAACTTGTTAATGATGGCAAGATGACAGAGAAAAAGTTTTATGAAAAATATGGTGCTTTGAAAAATCACATGTTGCATGGCAATTGCGTAAAATTGTGTCATTCAATGGATGTATATGTAGAGCAATTGTTAAATAAATCAAACAAAATAAGGAGAAATAAATATGATTAAGTGTGTCAAAGGACTTGTTGAAATTGATGGTTCTAGGAGTGAAGTTAGAGCTGAGACAGTAGTATTACTTAAATGTTTACGTGAATATATAAGTGAGGATGAGCTTGAAGAGGCTATTGAAAACTCAAAAAAGACTGTTGATGAGCTCAAGGCAGAAGCAATAGAAACCATTGCAGAAATTATAAAAGAAGCACTACGTAGGGAGGATAAGTAGATGGAAGATAATACACAGATAGTTGCAACAGAGCAGAAGAAAGAGATAGCAACTTCAAACAAGGTAACTGATTACAGTCTTGGTATATTTGGTACATCCGATAATTTTATCATGGCTATGCAGATGGCTAAGGCATTGGCTGAGTCAACTATTGTACCACAAACATATCAGAAGAATCCGTCTAACTGCCTTATCGCTATTGAACAGGCACAGAGAATGAGAATAAGTCCTCTTATGGTCATGCAGAACCTATACCCTATACAGGGTAGACCATCATGGAGTTCTCAGTTCCTTATCGCCCAGGTGAATAATAGTGGTAAATATGACATTGAGTTACAGTATGAGGAAACCAAGGATGCAAACGGTAAACCTTTCTCATGCACTTGTTGGACTTTGAAAAAAGGCAGGAGAGTAGAGGGCATGACCGTGGATATGCAGATGGCCAAGGACGAAGGTTGGCTTGGTAAGAATGGTAGCAAGTGGAAAACAATGCCACAGCTTATGCTTAGGTATCGAGCTGCATCGTTTTTCTCACGTCTTAACTGTCCTGAATTAACGATGGGATTATACACCAAGGAAGAAGTTGAGGATGGTGATTTTAAGGAATATACAATTGAGGATGTATCAACACAGGTGCAGAGCGATCTTGAAAATGCAAATTCACAGGAATTTATTGATGACGAAGAAGTACCAGAGTTTGCAAAGTAAGAAAGGAGTTTTTTATGAAGGCAAAGTGTGAAATATATTGGAATAAAATGCCAAGTAACTGTCAGGAGTGTAGGGCATGGTATATTGCCCCGTGTTCTTTAGATTTTAAATGTAAACTTATGGAATTGAAACAGATCAAATGCTCAGACGTATCTTTTGAGTTTAGAAATGGCAAAAGACATGAAAAATGTCCATTAGAAAAAATCGAGGCGTAGGAATGAAGCTTAAATGTATATCCAGTGGTAGCATTGGCAACTGCTATTTACTCACAAATGCAAATAATCAAACACTTATCCTTGATTGCGGAGTGCCAATTAAAGATATACAGAGAGGTCTTGATTACAATATTAAAGATGTCGCTGGTGTCATTGTAAGTCATACTCACGGAGATCACATCAAGGCAGCAGTTGATTTGGAAAAACTGGGTATACCAGTGTGGAAACCGTTTGAATCTGTTAGTAAGGCTGTAAAAATGGGAGGGTTTACAATTCATTGTTTTTCTCTCCCACACAATGGCACTCCCAATTACGGTTTTTTGATCAAGGTTGATGAGCAAAAAATATTGTACATGACGGATTTTGAGTATTGCCCAATGACATTTAAAAAGCAAAATATCGACCATATGTTAATCGAATGTAATTACATCAAAGATATGGTCGATACTGATGCTCCAAATTACACTCATAAGATACTTGGCCACTGTGAATTAGCTACTTGCAAGGAATTTGTTAGGGTAAATGCTACAGATAACCTACAGAACGTCATATTGTGCCATTTGGGCATTGATACAAGCAATGCCGACAGAATGGTTGCTGAGATACGTAAAGTGGCTAAAAACGCAAATGTGGACGTTGCAAGAGCCGGAGTGGAATGGCAGTTGAGAGCAAAGGATGAATGTCCATTTTAAGCAGAAAGGAGTACAAAAGATATGGCGAAAGCAAATGAAAAAGTACATGAATATAGAATGTCCGGTGCAGCTTGGTTGTTAGAAATCATCAAGCGTGAGGGCATAGAGAAAGCAGAAAAGGAACTAGCCAAACGTAGAGCATGTTTTGTCCCACTTGAAATTTCAACGTCAAAGATGCGTGAATATGAACAGAAAGTTAAATGGAACACTATAGATACAGTGGTCTTGTTATCATGTGCAACATTGCACGATGAATTTGGGTTTGGACATGATAGATTATGTAGGTTTATTGAGCGCTTTATGCTTAAAACTTCTTGTCTTGCTGACGAAGATGTGAAATGGCAGGACTATATAGATACATTACAGGAAGAGGTTGGAATAACATTTACGATTAGAGAGAATGGAGAGAAATAATATGAACAAAGTAATTATGATGGGTAGGCTTACCCGTGATCCAGAAATCAGATATTCACAGAATGGCGATCAGATGTGTATAGCCAGATATACATTGGCTGTAGATCGTAAATTTAAGAAACAGGGCGATGGGCAGACAGCGGATTTTATCAACTGCATTGCATTTGGCAAGAGCGCTGAGTTTGCAGAGAAGTACCTTAAACAGGGTACTAAGATTGCCATAACTGGTAGAATCCAGACCGGTAGCTATACAAACAAGGATGGCAATAAAGTCTATACGACTGATGTTGTTGTTGAGGAACAGGAATTTTGCGAGAGTAAGAATGCGAATAACAGCAATAGTCAGCAGTCCAATACAGCAAATGCAAGCAATCAGCCAAGCTTTGGCAACGACTTTATGAGCATACCAGAGGGGATAGAGGATGATTTACCGTTTAAGTAGGAGTGAGTGATATGAATAAACATACAATGTCAGACTTGTACTCAATGCAAGCTGCTCCGCTTTCTGTGAAGATAAAGATGACAGCCAGAAGAATAAGAGACTGGGTGGATGAGTATGGACAGGATGGAGTTTATGTGTCATTCAGCGGCGGTAAAGATAGCACAGTCCTTGTAGATATAGTGCGTAATGTGTGTGGATACAAGGAGATTCCGCTAGTATTTGTGGATGTGCCGACTCAATATCCTGAATTAAAGGAGTTCGCCTTGACATTTGATAATCTTGTGATTTTAAAACCTAAAATTTCATTTGCACAGGTTTGTGAAAAATATGGTTTTCCGATGATTAGCAAGGAAGTGTCAAATTGTGTAAGTGGTGCGAGAAAATATGTTAAATGCCTTGACAGCCAAAAATCTAACAACACAATCTTAACAGACAGACAGACAGACAGACAGACAGACAATTCCATATGCTTGCTATATGGCAGACCTGCTAGGAATAGACAGGAGAATAAACAAACAGAACGAAAAGTACAAGAGTTTGCAGATGGGAGTTATCCCTAGCGGTTCAGAATACAGGTTACGCAGATTAAGTGGAGAACTGACAGATAGTAAAGGTAATTATAGCCAGTTTAATCAAGAAAAATATAAATTCTTTCTTGATGCACCATTTGAAATAAGCGATATGTGTTGTAATGTTATGAAGAAAAAACCAGCACATGATTACGAAAAGAAAACAGGCAGAAAGCCGATTATAGCCACCATGGCTTGTGAAAGTATTATGCGTACAAAAAGATGGTTACAAGATGGCTGCAATGCTTTTAATGCCACAAGACCGCATAGCAACCCTATGAGCTTTTGGACGGAACAGGATGTGTTGCTTTACATCAAAGAAAACAATCTGCCAATATGTTCCGTTTATGGGGACATAGTAACGGATGATGAAGAAAGCGGTCAAATGACTCTTGCAGATTTTTGTGATATGGAAGAATTTGAACTTGACAGACCATATTTACATACGACTGGGTGTTCAAGGACAGGGTGCGTATTGTGTGGGTTTGGATGTCATCTTGAAAAAGATGGACAAGGCCGATTTGAGTTGTTAAAGAAAACTCATCCAAAATTTCATAATTTATTATATATCTTGAAGAACAATGGTGTGACCTACGCAGAGGCTATTGACTGGATCAATGAACACGGAGATATGAACATAAAATATTGATTTGTGGTGAGCGGAATGGAATATAAAGGAGTGAAAGCGAATGAGCGGAATTAAAGGCTATACAGTGGAAGAAGTTGCACGAGATGCAAAGGAAAAACTTATTAGCGATTATGAATCTTGCAAGTGTAATTTAGTTAAAATAAGACAGCATGAAAAAGAAATTGCAGATATAAGACTTGCTTACAATTCAAAGATAGTAAAGTACAGGATGGAAAGTGTAAACAGAGTTCTTGACTTCATAAGAAGTGAATATGGGGCAGGCAGAATTTGCGACCTTGAAACGCTATTGTGTCACTGTCAAAACAAGCTCAATGGAAATATTGATGGAACAGAATTAGACCTTGATGAGCATTTAAGAGGAGTTCCTTTTGAAAAAGTGGGTGAGAAAAAATGAGTGCAAGAAAGTTAACAGGAGTAAGTCCTATCACTAACCGGATTTATTATGGAACTCTAGATACGGATAAGCACATGTGGGTAGGACAGAAAACAGATATAACAGAAAGTGCAATAGCTTCTGTATTTGAATGGTTTATGGGAAATATGGCGGGAAAACAAGAGTATTCTATCGTATACCCAAACACAAGCTTTGAATTAGTAATGAGGAGAAAAACTGAAAATAATTAAAGGCAGAAAGGAGCAGTAATGGAAAGATTAACAGATAAAAATGTTGTTGGAAAATACTTCTATCCTAAATGTTTTGAAAAGTGTGATGGATTGGGGGCAAGTAGTAAATGCGATAACTGTGAGTTTATGACAAGTATTTGTAAGAAGTTAGGCAAATATGAGGACTTAGAGGAACAGGGCAGGCTTATCAAGTTACCTTGCAAGGTGGGAGATACGGTATATGTCAATGGCGTGAGGGGTTATGGCGAAGCGGAGAAGTACAGGGTTATCCGAGTTGATTACCACAGTACACTAGGAACAGGGAGAAACGAGTTCTACATTGAAGCTTTGCTTTGTGCAGACCCGGATAGTGAAATATCCTTTTATGACAAGCAGTTTGGTAAAACAGTATTCCTCACAAAATCCGAAGCCGAATCAAAACTGAAAGAATTGAGAGGTGGAGAAAATGAGTGATAAGCAGAGCAATCTCACAGACAAAGAAATGGAAGATTTACAGAGCATAGTAACTGACACATTAGCAAGTGTATGTGCTATGGCAGATAAGCACAACATCGACAGAGATAGTATGCTGAAATACTTTGCTGATATGCTCACAGCTTTTACAGAAGTGGCAAGCATACAGAATTATGAAACTAACCACACCAATGCCGACAAAATTAGACACATGTCGGATGAAGAGTTAGCGGAGTTTTTGGCGTATAACGCATATTGTGAAGAATGTTATGTAGAAAAGGATGATTCTTGTTGCTACCCAGGCGGAACTTGCAAGCAAAAACATCTTGATTGGCTTCAATCAGAAGCGGAATAGGAGAGAATATGAAGTATATAAGCAATGCAAAATATGGAGAGCCCGTTGAAACAGGAACCATTTATAGGGGTGACAACAAAAGGTTAGATATATGCGTTCACAGAATACACGGTTGCGGAGAAACACTATACATGAGTTGTCGGGCACTAGGTATTATGGATAGGAAATTAAACAGCACGTCTGTGATAAGTGCGATAAATGAAGCTCAATCACTGGTGAAACAGGAGCTTGATTTACTTAGCAAGGAACTTAATACCATATTGAATAGCGAGGTTGAAATATCAAGGTATTAGAAAGGAGAGAACATGGAAGATAGATATTTATTTAAGGCGAAACATTTTAAGAAATGGCATATAGGGAATATCGTAAAAGAGCCAGACGGACTTTATATAAGAGATATAAAGGAAAATGTAATGACATATATAAATGATGAATCCACCATCTGCCAATGTACAGGCTTGAAAGACAAGAACGGTAATCTGATTTGGGAGAATGATATATTGATGTGCTATGACAACACCGACAATCTTGTAAAAGTGGCATATGGGGAGTTTGATGTAATCGATGCGGACTCGCTAAATGTTTCTGACTCTGTTATTGGCTGGCATCATGAAGTTGTATCAATGGACGCATTAAACAAATACGAGCTACTTCGCTATGATATGCTACCACTTACTGAATATTATATACAGTTAATGGAATCAAAAAGGATTGGAAATATATTTGATAATCCAGAATTGTTAGAAAGTGAGGAATAATATGACAGAGCGTGAGGCAGTTGAAAAGTTAAAAGCATACTCAAAGTGTCAATCATTGCAAGTCAAGGGCATATACGAGGACTGCAATAATGAGAGATGCGATAATTGTGACCTGTGCTATATGCAAGGCACTACAGGCGAGCACTGTGAGGCTATTGATATAGCAATACAGGCACTTGGAAAGCAGATACCGAAGAAACCAATATTTAATCATAACCTTAGTGATACTCTTTCTGTATTCCATTGTGAATGTGGAAACATAATCAAAGTTAGTCATGATGTAGGAATAATGAATAACAACAATGCACAAAATTACTGTAGCAAGTGCGGTTGTAGATTAGATTGGAGTGATGAAGAATGAATGAAGGACTTAAACCGTGCCCACTCTGTGGTAGAAAACCTATAATCGAACACTGGTCAAGCGGTGGGGCGATGTATATGGTAAAGTGCAACAATCCGGATTGCCCTGTACCGGCAGAATCTTACCCAAGAGGGCATAAACTGAGCGAGGTAATTGTTGAATGGAACAGGAGGGTGAACGATGAGACTAATTGATGCGGATAAGCTTAAAAAGGATTTGGAATCAGTTACTTTGAGTAACGGAACTTTGTTGAATACAAATGCAGTATTACTATTACTGGATAAATACCCAACATCTTATGATGTGGATAAGGTCGTGGAAGAATTGGATGAAATAATATATCCACAACGTCTTTATTTTTGCAGAGTGTCAAAAGGTGGATGTAACAAGTCTGATGATGTTGGTTGCATAGATTGTGCGATTCAAAAGGCAATCGAGATAGTGAAGAGAGGTGGAAAGAACGAGTAAGCCAAATTACAAAAAAATATATGCTATAGAAAAATCCAACCGTGAAAGGCTTTTGAAAGTTAATCCAAAACTTGATGACAAGAGTGGTATATACTTTCTAACTCGGACGGATGAGGATGGCATATCTTACTTTTACATAGGTCAAGCTATAAAAATCTTGCAGCGGATGTGTAGCCACCTTACCGGATATCAGCACATAGACCTATCATTGAAGAAACGAGGGTTTTACAGTGTGGATAACCCCTATGGATGGCAGATTAATTTTATTCATTACCCCAAAGATGAACTAGATCAGATGGAGCAGTATTGGATATTGCAGTACACGAAGAAAGGCTACCAGTGCCGTTACAACAAAACAGCTGGCGGTCAGGGTGAGGGTAAAGAGAAGATAAACGAATTTAAACCATCTAGGAGCTATCGTGACGGCTTAGAGCAAGGTAGAAAGAACCTTGCAAGGGAATTATCCTCTATTGCAGATAAACACCTTAAAATCGAAATTAGAGCGGATAAAGTTAATAATAAGGTGTCACAGAGACAGTATGAGAAGTTTATGGATTTGTTGAAAGTGGGTGATTCGGAGTGAAGATTTTAAGCAAAAAGAAATACAATAAACTCATTGAAGATTTTGAGGAATTGCAGAAAAAGGTTGAGGAACTCAAAAGGATAAATGAGAGCATCGGGAAAAAGCTGGAAGATAAAAAGACAAGTTGCAAGCTGAATAATGGTAAGGATTTCTGCTTTAAATGCGAAAATTCTTACAGATACAAGACATATTGGGGAGTGACAGAAATCGAAAAATGCGGTTGCTTGCTTGATGTACCTTGTGAGGATTTTAAGAAAAAAGAAAGCGAGTGATTCAGAATGAGTAGCAATGTGAATATAGTAATAGCACAGGCTTTAATAATGAGAATTAAAGATTATGCAGAAAGAGCCTTGGATAAAAAAGATGTAACACTTGATATGGCTATGACTGGAATACACTATACAGTTGATGCTTATGATGAGCATTTTCAGACAGGCAGAAAGCCCCAGTAACTAATTAAAAATCAAAGAAAGGAGGACATTTTGGCAAAAAGAATTAGAGCAACGGCAGAGGCAAAACTTGATCCTGAATGGGAAAGAGCCTGTGCCATGGCAAATGATTTAAAATCTAAGGATGGCACTGTTCTTTGGGCATTAAGTTTCATTCATGCCTGGGAAAATGCGGTAAATATGATAAAGGAGGCGTTATGAGTTCTGTTAAATTTTTCAGCTTTGGTGCAATGAATGATAAATATAGTGTTCAGTGCAAGCAAAATGGCTATACACTTAAAAATGCAGAAAAATGGGACAGAATAGTTGACTGTATAATTATGCTATATATACATAATATACTCACCGATAGTCGATATAATGAGTGCCTGAACAGAGTACTGAAATTTTCTAAAAGAGACATTACAAAAGATGAAGACTAAAATCATATAAGGAGTGAGGTTTGATGGGGGTATACAGGAGTGTGCATTTATCATTTTGGACGGACAATAAGGTTGAGGATGATTTTACACCAGAGGATAAGTATTTTTATATTTATTTGCTGACGAACCCTCAGACTAATATTTGTGGTTGTTATGAGATTAGCTATTCTCAGATGACCAGAAATACCGGGTACAATAAAGACACCATAATAAGGTTGCTTGAGCGCTTTGAAAACGTTCACAAGATTATTAAATTTGATAAGAATACCAAGGAGATATTGATTTTGAATTGGTATAAATACAACTGGAGCAAGTCCGAGAAAACGCTTATTGGGGTTGAAAATGTTGCAAAGCATATTAAGTCGGAAGTGTTTAAAAAATATGTTTTGGATGTTGTAAGCTGCATAAGAAGTGATACCCCTATTATGGGGCATACATGCCCCATACAAGCATCTGTATCTGATACTGATATTAATAATATATATATTAATAATAAAAGAGATATAGTTAATATATCCAAGAGTAATAATATAAATAATAATATACTAGATGAATTAATTACAGAGTTTAATATATCTAACTATTTATTGGATGGTATTAATACATGGCTTAAATATAAAAAAGAACGGAGATTTACATACAAAGAGAGTGGCCTGAGAACCTTGGTTAAGACTATTAAGATCAAGGCAGACGAGTACGGAGAGCAGGCTGTCATCGCAATAATTGATGAGAGTATTGGAAATGGCTATCAAGGGATAACCTGGGACAGAATAAAAAAAGTTCAACCACCAAAGCCTAGACAGAGTGCAAGCGATCAGTTTGATAGGCTCATGGAGCAGATAAGGAGAGATGAAGATGGCAAAAATATTTAGATTTAGCGGGTATTTAGTTGAAAATAGCAATATAGAGGATTTGGAAAATGTCAAATACAGACTAGAACTTATTAAAAGTGAATATGACGATGTTATACAGCAGTTACACGTCGAAGAAAGTGAGAAGTTTGAAACTAAAGAAGAACTGGAAGAAAATTGTGACCTTGCGTTATTAACAAGGCATTTCAAGAAAGAGTCTAATTACGATTTTGATAGGCTGCTACCGGTAGCAGGGCAGAAGTATAGGCATTTTAAGATAGGAAAGGTTGTAACGGTTATAGGAATATCAAGGCACACAGAAACCGAAGAAGTATCGGTTGTATACGAATATAAGGGCACTATCTGGAATAGACCACTTGGAATGTTTATGAGCGAAGTCGATAGAAATAAATATCCAAATTCAAAGCAGAAGTACAGATTTGAACTGATAGGCGGTGATGATTACGACCGATAAAGAAACACGTAAGATAATAGCGGTGTTAATGGTTGCATATCCGAACTACAAGCCGATTAACATTGACTTTACCGTATCTGTTTGGACGGATATTTTGTCTGATTATTCTTACTCAGAGGTTGACATGGCAATCAAGGCATATATATCAACGGACACCAGTGGCTTTGCTCCGGCAATAGGACAGGTTATAGACAAAATAAAGTCAATAACTACTCCTCGGCAAATGACCGATGCCGAGGCATGGGCATTGGTTCGTAAGGCAATCTCAGATAGCAGCTATAATGCCAAAGATAGATTTAACGAGCTACCGGTAACATGCCAAAGGGCGATCGGATCACCGGCACAACTAAGAATGTGGGCGTTGGATGCGTCTTATAACGAAAACGTAGTTAGTAGCAACTTCATGCGGTGCTATCGAACGGAAATAGCAAGACAGAGAGAGATAGACAGAATGCCGTCAGAAATACGGCAGATGATTGATAAAGTCAATAACAATTCTAAATTACTTCAAGATAAACAGGCTAATCTGCCTAAGATTACTCAAGATAAAAACTATAAACTGAATAGAGAGTAGTAACTATGGGAGCATCAACAGAACAGTACCACCGCCGTAAAGCTGCTGGATTATGTGTCGAATGTGGAAAACCACTGGACAGGATAGGCGCTTACTGCACTAAATGTTGTAAGGCACACACTGAGGACTCCATACAACAAAAACGCTGGTATGCCGGTAATGGAATATGCCCTACATGCCGAACAAATAAATTAATGGGGGTTGAAAGGCACTGTCCTGAGTGCCGTGCGCGAGAAGCTGAGCAAAAACTAAAAAAGAGGGAGTTGGACAGAGAAAACACTAACAAGCAGCACGCAGAGTGGGCAAAAACCAAATATGCTGAAAGAGTTGAAAAAGGCATTTGCACGAGGTGTGGAAAACGACCAGCTAAAGATGGTGCACACACATGCACGTATTGCACCGAAAAAAACAACGAGTACCGACGAAGGAAAAGGGCAGAAATAAAAATAAATGCGCAAGAAAAATACGAGAGGGGTATATGTCGATTTTGTGATAATCCTGTTAAAGATGGGTATAAGTTATGTGAGCACCACTACCAGCTCAATCTTATCAACTCGGCAAAGGCTGACAGGAGTGCATATAACAGGCGACAGTATCAGATAAGTCAAAGGAGGCGAGCGACAGATGACAACAAAGAAAGACAATCCGTGTAAAGACTGTCCCGACAGACATGTTGGTTGTCATTCAGACTGTGAGCGGTACCTAGCGTGGAAAAAAGTATATGATGAATGGAACAGCAAAGTGTTTAACGAAAGGTCGAAGAGTCGAGCGGTTGACAAGTATTTGATAGACAGAAGTATAAAGGTAAAGGCAGAGTATCGGAGGAAAAACAGATGAATGTTGTGGTTACGCAAAGCGGTAAAAAAGTGAATATTGCTGATATTGTTCTGCCCAATGATGTGGCGAGAACAATAGCTAGCATGATTGGTTGACAAGTAAATAAATGACAAGTAGAATGTGCCGTAGAATGTAGTGTATATGCGGCACATTTTACGTAGGAGGACAATAAAAATGGAATGTGTGGCATATATAAGAGTGTCAACAGAAAGACAGGTTGAAGAGGGTTACGGCCTCGAAAGTCAAAAAAGAGATATCGAAGATTATTGTAAGAAAAATGAAATGCTAATCACTGATTGGTATATTGATGCTGGACTATCTGGAATGGATATGAGTAAGCGTGTTGAACTGCAGCGGCTTATATCGGACATATCAAAAATAAACGACATAGTAGTATATAAGCTGGACAGACTAGCAAGGGACTCAGTAGATGCATTATACATGATCGAGAAACTCTTTACACCGAAAGGTGTCAGAGTTAATAGCGTACACGATTTTGCCAGGTACGAAACACCACAAGACAAGTTTCAAACACATATTATGGCAGCAGTTGCCGAATACGATAGAAACACAATGTTGCTGAGAATGCGCGGTGGTATGCTGGAGAGAGTTAAAAATGGCTACTGGATGGGCGGCGGCAATACACCATACTGTTACCGATATGATAAAAACCTTGGCTATCTTGTACCGATTCCAGAACGTGCCGAACAGGCTAATAGAGCTATGGATTTGTTTATTGACGGTATGTCCGACGTAAAAATTCAGAGACTACTTGGCTATAAGAGCGAATTTGTTGTGAGAAATATCCTCACAGGGGTTGTTAATATCGGTTATATCCCATACAAGGGCGGCACATATAAAGGATTGCATGAGTCAATATTTGAGAGCGACAAATTTTATCTTGCTCAGGAGTTGAGAAAAAGTAGACGTAAACAACATACATACAGTCTTACCGAGCCACATTTGCTTACAGGTTTGTGTTATTGCAAAACCTGTGGTTGCAAGATGCGATACCAGAAGATAACCGGCATGGGGATTCACAAGATATATTGCTGCTCACACAGCAAATACTTGGACTACTTGCCAAACTACAATGCAGATTGCGACAACCCCGGAGCATGGGCAAGCGATATTGAAAAAGCATTTGAGCATGAGATACTAGACATCTCAATAAATCTATCGCAATACAAACCAAAGGCAAAAGAAACAAAGTTGCAAATACTGACTAAACAGCTTGAAAAACAAAAAGCAAAGCTAAAACGGCTATACACCCTGTATGCAGAGGGAAACGACATGGTTTTGGATATGATTAAGACTTTGGAGGCTGAGATCAAGGAAACTACCGAAAAGATCTCAGCTGAAAGAAAAAATGGTCAGCATGAGCAGAAAAAAGAATTTGTCTATGAGAATATAAAAAAACTTGCCGACATCTGGGATGGTATCAGCAAGTCTCAAAAAAACTCTATACTCAAAACTATAATTGATAAAGTGATTGTAGGCAAGGATGATATAGAAATTCAATTAAAAAACTTTTAGCACCTACATAATGCAGTTCCTATGATAATAGGGGAATGTAGGAGATATCTGAGAGACAATAATGCGATAAGGGTGTCACGTTCCCTCCGCGATATAGCGTACAAAGCGATATACGCGAAGGAGAATCTGCAAAAGACTAGGGATAAGGAACCTACGATAGAAGAGATAGCGGAGGAGATAAGTATACCTAAGGAAGATATCGTTATGTCACTTGACGCAATATCAGCCCCTTTGTCACTTTATGAGCCGGTGTACCAGGAGGGTGGAGATACGTTGTATATAATGGATCAGATAAAGGATGGTAAGAGCAGAGAAGAACTGTGGGTGGAAAATCTTGATCTCAGGGAAGCTATGGGCAGGCTGTGTGACAGGGAGAAAAATATCGTAAGGCTGAGATTTTTTGAGGGAAAGACTCAGACAGAGGTGGCTGAGGAGATAAGTATATCTCAGGCGCAGGTGAGTCGCCTTGAGAAGAATGCCATAAAAAGCCTTCGTAGATATCTAGAGGATAAATAGGAAATTCGATTATAACCGGATTTAAAGTACACATAAAAGCATATACAAAAAGCAGAAACAGCAGCCGTCATGCGAAATTGCGAGATGAGGACTGCTGTTTCTGCTTGAAATGTTAAATAAAAAAGATGATACTAGATGTCTTATGGTATCTGGTGCCAGTTTATATGAGATAACCAGAATCGAGATCTACATCCTTTACATCCTGTCTTGTGACGAGACCGTCTTTCTGTATCTCTTTCTCGATCTCCTTCAGAGTCTCCATCGGAAGTTCGGTCATCAGAGCGACCTCATCGAGGGATATGTTGACTTTGAGCATCTTTTCGGCCATATCGTATTTGGCCTTTGTGGTTTTATTCATATATGATCACTCCTTGTTGTGGTTTATGATATCCTTCTCAGCCCATTTTAAAAAATTGCCATTTGTATCTATGACGTTCTGCATTGCAGTATGTCCCGGAGCTCCGATGGTGTTACGTTTCTGAACACACTCCTCCATGCTTATGGCGGTGTAGATGTCATCTTCAAATACCGGGCAGATGGCCTTGTATTCGTCGAGGCTTAGCTGGTCGAGAGAAATATTCTCATCTATACACTTGAGAACGAGCTGACCTACGATTCCGTGGGCATCACGAAAAGGAACACCATGGTTTACAAGATAGTCTGCGGCGTCTGTTGCATTTGTAAAACCGTTCTTGGCTGAGGCTTCCATTTTAGGTTTGTTGACTGTCATGGTTGCGATCATTCCAGTGAACAGTGCAAGACAGCCCTTGACAGTGTCGATAGCATCAAAAGTAAGCTCCTTGTCCTCCTGCATGTCCTTGTTGTACGCAAGTGGTATTCCCTTCATGGTTGTTAGGAGAGACGTGAGAGCTCCGTACACTCTTCCTGTCTTGCCTCTTACAAGTTCAGCTATATCTGGATTCTTTTTCTGAGGCATGATCGAGCTTCCTGTACTATAAGAGTCATCAAGCTCAACGAACTGGTATTCATTTGAATTCCAAATGATTATCTCCTCAGAGAAACGGGATAGGTGCATCATAATAGTGGACATTGCGGACAGTAGTTCTATGCAGTAGTCTCTGTCGGCAACAGAATCCATGCTGTTGAGCGTTGGACCGTAGAAATCCAAAAGAGATGCAGTGAGTTCTCTGTCGAGCGGATATGTGGTTCCGGCAAGAGCCCCTGATCCGAGAGGACAGTAGTTCATTCTGTCGTATATATCGTTCATTCTGCCGTAGTCGCGCTTGAACATCTCCATATATGCGCCCAAATGGTGAGCCAGAGTTATAGGCTGAGCCTTCTGCAAATGAGTAAATCCTGGCATATAAGTGTCTATATGTTCCTTCATAAGTACATGGATCGTGCTCATAAGCTTGAAGATCAGTTTCTTGAGCTCAACGATCTCATCTCTTACGTAAAGCTTCATATCAAGGGCAACCTGATCGTTTCTGCTTCGACCAGTGTGAAGCTTTTTACCTACGTCGCCAATCCTGTCGATGAGATTGGCTTCAACAAAGCTGTGTATATCCTCGTATTCAGAGGTGATCTGTAAGCTGCCATTCTCAACATCGTTTAAGATTCCATTCAGTCCGGCGATGATCTGGTCTCTCTCAATGTCTGTAAGAATGCCAGATGCAGCAAGCATTGTTACATGAGCAATACTTCCGCGGATATCCTGTCTGTAGAACTTTTGATCAAATGAGATAGAAGCGTTGAAATTGTATACTAGTTTATCTGTTTCTTTTGTGAAGCGTCCGCCCCAGAGCTGAGCCATATTAAATCCTCTTTTCTTTAGATTATAGTAAAGTGCTGTTCAGGAAAAAACGTTTGAAGCTGTGAGCATATTCTCAGTGCAGCTTGTAAATTCTAGACAACGTGTACATTTTACAACATTGGAGATTTATAATCAACCTGAAACAAAGTGAGTGTTTATCATAGTTTTGACAGTCGGTGTTGCAGGTGGGAGTGGCAGATGATAATATAATAGTGGGTATAGAGGTAAAAAGGATGGAGGTATATGTGAAGACAAAGAAGAAGATAGGTCTGTTTGTGATTATTGTTGCGGCACTGGCGATCATGATGATAGGATTTCGCTGGTTTTTTTTCGAAGTCCTGAAGAGTGACCAGATGTTGGATGGACTTGTGGAGTTTCGGGCATCTGTTGTCAAGGATATGGAGTCTGGAAGCAAATCAGGAATGTATTTTGTTAAAAACGTAAAAAAGAAAGATGTACCCAATATCAACAAATATATTGATTCGGCATATGGCTCGGTCGATACATACCGCATAATCATCGAATCCGGTGATTATCTGGCGATTCAGTTCAATTTCGAATTGTCAGATAACTATTATGTTGTGAGAAAATATTTGTATGGTACGGATATACCGGGTGACAATGAGAGAGCGCTCCGTATCTATGATGTTGTGGATGGATTTATAGATAGATATATAACTGATGGAATGACGGATTTTGACAAGGAACTGGCAGTGCATGACTACATAGTTTCAAATTGTCATTATGGATATCCTGAAAATAAGGATGATGCATATACGGCATATGGAGCCCTGGTGCTGGAACGGAGCGTGTGTGATGGATATGCGGAGGCCTTCTTCGTTATAATGTCTTGTCTTGGAGTTGACTGTGACATAGTTGTCGGCAGCACCGATGAGGGACTTCACGCATGGAATCAGGTAGCGCTTGGCGGTGAGTGGTACAATATAGATCTGACTTGGGATGATTCGCTTCCGGATATGGGAAATTATATTAAACACACATATGTTAATGTGGCGGATGATGTACTTGAGCGGACACATATATGGCAGAAACAGTTCTACAGAGAATGTACAGAGGATACCTATAATTTCTATTCAAAGAAATTCTACAGATATGAGTGCTTTGATGACTACGTTAAAGGTGTTAAAATACAGCTAGGAAGAAACAAAGTTGTCGAGGCTGCAGTAAGGACGGATGAGGCAACTTTTGACTTGTCTTTTTTCTATAATTATGGCAATATAAATTCCATAAATTATGCTATAGAAGATATGGGTGAGTATAAAATTATAGTAGTGTATCTCAACTTTAGGTGATCTGTGTGAAGATACACGTTTTAAAATAAATAGATCAGATTAAAATATCCAGGACAAGGAGTTCGATATGAAGAAAAGAGAATTTATGAATGAACTTAAGGAGGCCCTTGATGGAAGCGTCTCCACTCAGACATATTATGACACTATGAATTATTATGAGGACTATTTTAAAAAGCAGAAAGAAGCCGGCAGAACGGAAGAGGAGATATGTGCATCTCTCGGTTCTGCCAGGATAATAGCCAAGACCATCATAGATACAGAGGGGCAGGGTGCCAGCGGCAGATATTACGACACCGAGAGTGATTCATACGATGGCGGTGTAAACAATCGCCGGGCCGGTGAGAGCAGCCAGAAGGGCTGGCATGTAAATGTGGATGATGAGGGCAACACAAGCTTTGCATACGGCAAGCTGGATTTCAGTTCAACCCTTGGAAAGGTCCTCACTGCGATAGTTCTGGTTCTTGCTGCGGCCCTTGTCATAGGAATAGTGCTTGGTGTTATATGGATTGGATTTAAAATAGTCTGGTATGTTGTAATCCCAGTAGTGATAATTCTCTTTATCGTCAACCTGATCATATATATATTTGGTGGGGGAAGATATTAGAGGGTATGTATCAGTATATTAGGTGGATGTGGGGACGAGAATAGTCTTGAAAAACAATGTTTAAAAAAATTCAAAAAAAACAAAAAAAATGTTGACAAAACATAGTCATTTGAGTATACTAACAAAGGTGTCAGCGATGACACGAAGTAACATGGGATCTTAGCTCAGCTGGGAGAGCATCTGCCTTACAAGCAGAGGGTCATAGGTTCGAGCCCTATAGGTTCCATTCCAACTTCGGTTGGTCATATGGCGAGATAGCTCAGTTGGCTAGAGCATGCGGTTCATACCCGCAGTGTCGAGGGTTCGAATCCCCCTCTCGCTACTCTAGTGTGAGGCAAAGGCTAAGTCCTTTGTCTCTTTTTAATTTGCTGAAGATGGCTTATTTATTATATTTTTGAGAAAAGGAGAGACAAATATTGTCAATACTATTTAGCTAGAACAGCAGTTCAGTTTAGATCAGGTAACACTACAGGTAACACAGATGAATAGTTAAAGTAAAAAGAGAGTTATGACAGGAAAATAACAGTAAAGGATTCACACACTAGACTCTAGCGGGGTAACTCCTGATAGAGCTTTTTGATACATTATTCGATGTAAGTATGTCATTTAAGACAGACAGACTCAGAAAGCACAGAATAGTTATCTTCGAGTATGTATACGACAACAAGGGCAATCTCATCAGTAAGGAGGCTGATTTTGACGCTGAGTCACAGACTATTTATATTGATAAGCCAAAACAGACAGGCGATAGGACTGCAATGTTCTTATCTATTTTAGCTGGTATGCTCGGACTCGGAGTGGTTACATTGTTTGTAACTAGAAGAAAGAAGAAATAAGTAATCGTTGAGGTTACTCGGTCAATTAGGTGAGGGTGGTACAAAAGCCACCCTTGCTTTTTAATAGAGTTTAGAGTAAGGTTGTAATGGGTGGTGCTAGTATGACTGCAAGATGTATTGCTATAGGTAATCAGGATTTTAGATATATTAGAGAAAATAATTTATTTTATGTGGATAAGACTGGTTTAATTAGTGATTGGTGGCATGCTTCTGATGAAGTGACCCTTATAACTAGACCGAGAAGATTTGGTAAAACATTAAACATGAGTATGCTTGATCATTTCTTCTCTTTACGGTACAATATGTCAGACTTTGAATATAGCGACAAATATAATGTCAGTATAACTAATTACGAGACAAAAATCTGTTTTGATAATTTGGTTAAAAGCTGGTTTATATCTTGTAGCTCACCGCTTGAGGATTTTATAAAAGCTTTACAGAGGGTAGATGTTCAAACTATGGACTTGTGTTTGAACAAAATCACCCAACAAATATTTAGCTATTAATGTGTCGACTTTGTCAGTCTTCGTTTTGCGAATGTTGTTCTTACGCATAGTAGAAGTCTTGATGGGGTTCAACACACACACTTTGTAATTCTTAGCAACAAGATATCGAACAAGGTTGTCGCCGTAGTGTGCCGTCGATTCAAGACCAATGGTGAGGCTGTCCTTGTCTAGAGGATCTAGCTTGGAAATCAGCAGTTGGAAGCCATCATTGTCATTTGTAAATTTGAACGGCTTGATTAGTTCTTCACCATCAGAAGATATGGCTGAGGCAAAGTGATTGAGTTTGGCAATGTCAATGCCTGCGTAAATCACGAGGTTGTACCTCCCTTTCTAAAGTCTGATACCGTGATATCCACCAGCGATTATCATGGTAGACTTGATGGAAATAAGTACTCGGATTACTCCGGTAACATCCAGCTATAAACAATTCAGATAAAGGCAGCGGCAATACACTTCTTAGAGTAGTCAAAGCTACAGGGCAAAATCAAAAGGCTACAGTATTTGAATGTATTGAACCATGATATTAAAAGAAAGGAAACATGTGATAATTAACTTCCTAATTATCATACAAGATATATATGAGAGTAGGAATGGGATATGATGTTCACAGACTCGTGGAAGGTCGTAAGCTTATACTTGGAGGAGTAGATATACCATATGAAAAGGGATTGCTTGGACACAGTGATGCTGATGTTTTGCTGCATGCGATAATGGATGCGCTGTTAGGTGCAGCTGCGTTGGGGGATATCGGGAGGCATTTCCCGGATACAGATGAGAGGTTCAAAGATGCCGACAGCATGAAACTTCTGTCGGAGGTGAAGAGACTGCTTGAGCAGAAGCTGTATGTGATAGAGAATATAGATGCAACAGTCATAGCACAGCGTCCGAAGCTTGCGCCGTATATAGAACAGATGCGTGAGAATATAGCAAACTGTCTGTGCATAGAAAAAGATATGGTGAATATAAAAGCTACTACAGAGGAAAAGCTTGGCTTTACAGGGGAAGGTCTTGGTATCAGTTCACAGGCTATATGTCTGATTGAATCGGCATACAATTATACAACAGATGTGGCGGATATTGGCAGATCTGGTGGATGCGGTGGCTGTCAGGGCTGCCCTGCAGGTGACAGACAATAGGAGTGTGAATAATTCATTAAATTTATCTGGATAACCCACAAAAGCGGATATATGTGATAGAATAGCAATAGTTATGTATTATTAAGAACTAAGGAGAACAGGTTTTATGTTAAATGATGGATATGCAGAGCATATAGTGAAAGGAAAGACTCCGACGGGAGTTATGGCAGGAATGGTATTGGGCGCAATACTTATAGTAGCAGGTGTCATAGCATTTTTTATACCGATGCTTACATCAATAGGTCTGTTGGTTGTGATAATCGGAGGCGTTTTATTTGGAGTGTTCATTTCTAGAAAGGAAACGGAATACGAGTATATTATGGTCAACGAGGATGTTGACATCGCCAGGATAATCGCAAAGAAGAGCCGTAAGAAGATGTGCAGCTTCAGTAACAATGATGTGAAGTTCATAGCGAAGAGCGATTCAATATATCTCGACAATGAGCTTCAGCAGGATTCCTCAATAAAAACAAAGGATTACACCTCAAAGGATCCTAAATATGCTGATGGTGTTTATGTGTTTGTACTTAACAAGAATGGCAAGACTGAATTTGTTAAGCTTGAACTTTCAGACAAGACCATAGATCATGTCAATAATTTCTTTAAGGGAAAGTATAAAGAACAATAAAAGAAATAATAAAAGAAACAGTAAAAAAAGTTGAAAGTTGATAAATAATATGCCCCTTCATGGCAGATACTACCGATATCGGAGGTATTGTTGTGAAGGGGCTTTTAGTAAAATGGTTCGCTATATTTATGACAGGTGGTCTGATATATTATTTTTTGGAGATAGCAGTCAGGCATTATTCGCATTACTCCATGATCCTGTGCGGGGGTATGGCTACACTGCTGTGTGGTGGACTTAACCAGACATTCAAAAGAATGAGCGTTCTGCTCCAGATGGTGATCTCGGCAGTTATAGTTTCTGAACTAGAATTTATAACAGGATATATATTCAATATAGGACTGAACTGCGGAATATGGGATTACTCAGATGTTTCGTTAAATTTGATGGGGCAGATATGCATTCCATACTCGTTGCTTTGGATGCTGATTGCGCCGGCTATGATATATGTAGATGACAACATAAGGTGTAATTTGTTTGGTGAGGAGAGACCGGTGTACAGGTTTTGGTAAAAAAATATGGGGAATCGTCGATTATCTCATGGGGATGGAGAGAATGACGATTTCCCATATTTGTATATTGTGATATTATGTTGTTGTAAGTTGTTGCAATATCAGTAACAAAAAATGTAGTGTGTGTGAAAAATGTTATTCCTGAAGATAAGTAACTTTCAAACCTTTATACAGTTTGGTATAAAGATTACGCTCATCTGTATATAGCATAACACCGCGGGAATCACGAACTATGTATGCATATTTGTTCTTCTGGACATTCATATAAAGAACTTCGTCAACATTAAGTTCTTTGGCTTTAACCTTGGCAGCACTGACACTTAGCGGTTCTAGTTTGTACTTTTTGATTGCCTGCTGAATTGTCATAATCTACACCTCCATTAATAATTGATTATAACGTGCTTTAGTAACTATCTACAGTATATTGTAAAGAAATAACAAAGTCAACTAGCAAAAATGCACAAACGTGTATAAAATCGTCGGAGATTGCAAAAAACAGTGTGTATAATAGACAAAAAAAGGAGAAAATAATGATACAAAATGCAAATTATTATCAAAGGATGGAAGCCCAACTGGCAAGAATAGATAGTGAAAATATACAACATGGCAAAAAAAGAATGTTGCTGCATTGCTGCTGTGCACCATGTTCAAGCCACTGCCTTTCTGTACTTGCAGAGCATTTTGATATAACGGCGTACTTCTATAATCCGAATATAACTGACTGCAATGAATACATAAAGAGATTTGAAGAGCTCGACAGATTTATTCATGAAGTGTATGTTCGGGGAGTGGAGGTAGAACTTGCCGAACATGAACCGGAGGTGTTTCTGGAAATGGCAAGGGGTAGGGAGAATCTGCCAGAGAGAGGTGCAAGGTGTTATGACTGCTATAAGCTCAGACTTGACAAGAGCGCATCATATGCAAAGGACCACGGATATGACATATTTACAACCACGTTGTCTATAAGTCCGCACAAAAATGCGAATTGGCTGAACGAGATAGGCGAAGAGATGAGCAGAAAATATGATATAGAATATCTGTTCAGCGACTTCAAGAAGAAAGATGGCTACAGGCATTCCATTCAGCTTTCTAAGGAATATGGTCTTTACAGGCAGAACTTCTGTGGGTGCGAATTTAGCAGGAGAGCGGCTGAGAGCAGGGGGCAAATTGAATAAAAAATAATGCATAAAAAAACAGTTTTTTGTCGCTAACACAAAAATAAAAAATATCTTGAAAAAATATTGTACCACCTTGTCAAATGTGGTAGTATTTATTAAATTAAGAAAAAAGAGGCCAATAATGTGGGCTATTTCAAGTATATCCCCGTTTTCACTCTTTTTTTTTGTAATAAAATAGAAAAAACGAAAGGAATACGATTATGAAAGCTTTTTTGATACTTGAAGACGGACACGTGTTTGAAGGTAAAAGTATTGGATCAACTGATGAGATAATCAGTGAGATAGTATTCAATACTTCGATGACCGGCTATCTGGAAATTCTTACAGATCCATCATATGCAGGGCAGTCAGTATGTATGACATATCCGCTTATAGGCAACTATGGTGTATGCAGAGAGGATATGGAGGCTGGCAGACCATGGCAGTCAGGATTCATTGTTAGAGAGCTCTGCAAGACTCCTAGCAATTTCAGAAGCGAGATGACCATAAACGAATTTCTTGTTGAGAATAATATAACTGGTATAGAAGGAATCGATACCAGAACACTTACCAAGATCCTCAGAAAAGATGGTACCATGAGAGGTATGATCACTACTGATGAGAATTATGATCTTGATGAGTGCATGAAGCGTATTAAGGCATGGAAGATGGGACATGTTGTTCTCGATGTAACATGTAAGGAGAAAATGTTCTATCCTGGTGACGGATTCAAGGTTGCGGTCATCGATCTCGGTGTTAAAAAGAACATCGTCAAGTCGCTCCTTGCTAGAGGCTGCCAGGTCACAGTATATCCTGCAGAGACACCTGCTGAGGAGATCATTGCAGACGCTCCGGACGGAATCATGCTTACAAATGGTCCTGGAGATCCAAAGGAGTGTAAAGTCACAATAGCTCAGGTAAAGAAGCTTTTCGATACAGATATTCCAATTTTTGCTATATGTCTTGGACATCAGCTTATGGCACTTGCCAACGGCGGAGATACAGAGAAGATGAAGTATGGTCACAGAGGTGCAAATCATCCTGTAAGAGATATGAAGACAGGCAAGGTATATATTTCAACACAGAACCATGGATATATGGTCAAGGAGGATAGCCTTGATAGAAAGATTGCAGAGGTCAGCTTTGTCAATGTAAATGATGGAACAGTAGAGGGAGTTCATTATCTCGGAAAGAATGCTCAGACAGTCCAGTTCCATCCAGAGGCATGTGCGGGTCCGCTGGATACAGATTCACTGTTTGATACATTTATGAATATGATGGAGGTGTCAAAGTAATGCCAAAGAATCCTAATATAAAAAAGGTTGTAGTTATTGGATCGGGTCCTATAGTCATAGGTCAGGCTGCTGAGTTTGATTACGCTGGTACACAGGCATGTCGTTCCCTGAAGGAAGAGGGACTGTGCGTTGTCCTCATTAACTCAAATCCTGCAACGATCATGACAGATAAGGATATAGCTGATAAGGTATACATTGAGCCTCTTACAGTTGATGTTGTAAAGGCTATCATTGAAAAGGAGAAGCCAGACAGTCTTCTGCCAACACTTGGCGGCCAGGCGGCACTCAACATCGCCATGGAGCTTGATGAGTCAGGTTTCTTAAGAGAGCACGATGTACTTCTCATAGGAACATCATCGACGACGATCAAGAAGGCCGAGGACAGACTTGAGTTCAAGAAGACCATGGAGAAGATCCATGAGCCTGTAGCACCTTCGGAGGTCGTTACAACTGTCCAGGGAGGTCTCAACTTCGTAAAGAAGATCGGATATCCTGTAGTTCTCCGTCCGGCTTATACACTTGGAGGTTCAGGTGGTGGTATAGCCAACAACGAGGAAGAGTTCAAGGAGATCCTCATGAACGGTCTCAGACTTTCACGTGTTGGACAGGTCCTTGTTGAGAGATGTATAGCAGGGTGGAAGGAGATCGAGTATGAGGTTATGCGTGATGCAAATGGTACATGTATAACCGTATGTAACATGGAGAACCTTGATCCTGTTGGAGTTCACACAGGAGATTCTATAGTTGTAGCTCCATCACAGACACTTGGAGACAAGGAATACCAGATGCTCAGAAGTTCAGCCTTGAACATTATCTCAGAGCTCAACATCAAGGGTGGATGTAACGTTCAGTTTGCCCTGAACCCTAATTCATTTGAGTACTGTGTTATCGAGGTAAACCCTAGAGTTTCAAGATCATCGGCACTGGCATCAAAGGCAACTGGTTATCCGATAGCAAAGGTTTCAGCCAAGATTGCCCTTGGATACAATCTGGATGAGATCAAGAACGCCATTACCAAGAAGACATATGCCAGCTTTGAGCCGGCACTTGACTACGTGGTTGTCAAGATACCTAGACTTCCATTTGATAAATTCATCGCCGCTGACCATGATCTGACAACACAGATGAAGGCAACTGGTGAGGTTATGAGTATCTGTACAAACTTTGAGGGGGCACTTATGAAGGCTCTGCGTTCACTGGAGCAGCATGTAGACAGCCTCTGGTCAAGCAGATACAAGGATATGACAGACGAGGAGGTTATAAAGCTTCTCGGACGTGTGGATGACAGACGTATCTATGTCATAGCTGAGGCTATCAGACGTGGAATCTCATATGATCAGATATATGACATCACCAAGATCGACAGGTGGTTCATAGATAAGATTCACAATCTTGTAAAAGCCGAGAGAAAGATAATAGAGTCAAAGGGCGATATCTCCAAGGATCTTATGAAGGAGATCAAGAGAGTAGAGTTCCCTGACAAGGTTATCGCGAGACTCACGGGCAAGACAGAGAAAGAGATTAGACAGATGCGTTACGACTACGGTGTAACAGCACACTTCAAGATGGTTGATACATGTGCAGCAGAGTTTGATGCCATGACTCCATATTACTATTCATGCTTTGATTCTCTGGAGAACGAGGTCGCTGAGGACAACTCAAGAAAGAAGGTTATGGTTCTTGGGTCAGGTCCTATCAGAATTGGACAGGGTATCGAGTTCGATTACTGTTCAGTTCACAGCACATGGGCATTTGAGAGAAAGGGTTACGAGACAATCATCGTCAACAACAACCCTGAGACAGTTAGTACAGACTTTGATATAGCAAACAAGCTTTACTTTGAGCCTCTTACAGCGGAGGATGTTGAGGCTATAGTAAATCTGGAGCATCCGGATGGAGCTGTTGTACAGTTCGGTGGACAGACCGCTATCAAGCTTACAGAGGCACTCATGGAGATGGGGGTACCAATCCTTGGAACAAGTGCAGAGAATGTAGATGCAGCAGAGGACAGAGAGCTCTTCGATGAGATCCTTGAGAAGTGCTGTATACCAAGACCTGCTGGTAAGACGGTATTTACAAGAGAGCAGGCGCTTGAGGCTGCAAATGAGCTGGGTTATCCGGTACTTGTAAGACCTTCATACGTTCTCGGTGGACAGGGAATGCAGATCGCGATCTCTGATAAGGATATCATAGAGTTCATGGATATCATCAACAGACATACCCAGGAGCACCCAATACTTGTAGATAAGTACATCATGGGTAAAGAGGTCGAGGTCGATGCTGTATGTGATGGAGATGACATACTTATCCCTGGTATCATGGAGCATGTTGAGAGAGCCGGAATACATTCAGGAGACAGTATCTCGGTATATCCTGCACAGACACTCTCACCAAAGACAAAGAGAGTCATCGCTGATTACACCAAGAAGCTTGCAAACAGCCTGCACGTAATCGGACTTATAAATATACAGTTTATTGCATACAATGATGAGGTATATGTAATAGAGGTAAATCCTCGTTCAAGCCGTACAGTTCCATATATAAGCAAGGTAACAGGAATACCTATCGTTGATCTTGCAACACGTGTTATCACAGGTGAGAAGATCAAGGATATGGGTTACACACCTGGACTTCAGCCGGAGTCAGAGTATTTCGCGATCAAGAAACCGGTATTCTCATTTGAGAAGATCAGAGGAGCTGAGATAAGCCTTGGACCTGAGATGAAGTCAACAGGAGAGTGCCTTGGTATATCCAAGAACTACAATGAGGCTCTCTACAAGGCATTCCTTGGAGCCGGAATCAATCTTCCAAAGACCAAGAAGATGATCCTCACAGTCAAGGACTCAGATAAGATGGATGCTATAAATATCGGTAAGAGATTTGCTGCTCTTGGATATGAGATATATTCAACAAGAAGCACATGCAGAGTTCTCAATGAGAATGGTGTTCCTGCAAAGCTCATCAACAAAGTTGAGGAGCCATCACCAAACCTGCTTGACCTGATACTGAGCCATGAGATCGACCTGATCATCGACACTCCATCACAGGGTGTTGAGAGAAGCAAGGATGGATTTATCATAAGACGCCATGCGGTAGAGACTGGCGTTACATGTCTTACAAGCCTTGATACAGCAGATGCACTGCTTACAAGTCTTGAGACAGCCGATACAACAAAGCTTTCTCTTGTGGACATAAGCGAGATATAAAATCTGGTTAAATAGACAAAAATGGGGCAAAATGATATACAACGTTAAAAGTGGTTGTCATTTTGCCTTATTCAATTTATGCTTATGGTCAAGTGAAAATAATAATTATAGAAATCAGAGGTGAAATATGCATAATGTACCTACAGATGAAGTGTTTGTTATAGGTCATAAGAACCCGGATACGGATTCGATATGTTCTGCTATAGCGTATGCCCATCTGAAAAATCAGCATGAGAACAAATTTATACCAAAGAGAGCCGGAAATATAAACAAAGAGACACAGTTTGTGCTTGATTATTTCGGCGTGAAATCTCCTGAACTTGTCAGTAATGTAAATGTTCAGGTCAAGGATATTGCCTACAGAATCGTAGATGGTGTTTCAGGGAATATCACTATGAAGAGAGCGTTTGAGATAATGCAGGATAATGATGCCACCACCCTTCCTGTTGTGAGCGGAGACAAGATCAAGGGAATTATAACAGTAGGGGATATAGCGGAAGCGTATATGCTGGAGAAGGACGATAATTCCCTGTATATAGCAAAAACACGTTTCTCCCATATAATAGATACTATAAACGGTGAACTTGTGTACGGTGATGCTGATGAATATGTGAAGGACGGAAGAGTGATCGTCGGGGCTGCCCAGGTCGATATTCTTGAGCGGCATGTCAAGGAAAATGACATAGTCATAGTGAGTGACAGAGTTGAGGCACAGCTTGCGGCCATAAACTGTGGTGCCAGCATGCTCATAGTCTGTCTTGTGAACAGTATATCAGATGTCGTTCTTGAATTTGCAAAGAATAAGGGATGTGCGGTTGTTGTGACGCCTACGGATACCTATGCGGTTGCCAGACTTATCGGACAGAGTATGCCTATAGGATTCTTTATGATAAGAGATCACATCATGACATTCTATGAGGATGATGATATAGACACCCTTAAGACTACCATGGCAAAGACCAGGGTAAGATATTTCCCTGTAACGGACGGCTATGGCAACTATAAGGGGCTTGTCTCGAGGCGTAACTACATCAATGCCAGAAAGAAGCAGCTCATCCTTGTGGATCACAATGAGAGGACGCAGTCCGTTGACGGTGTGGAGAATGCAGAGATACTCGAGATTATTGATCACCACAGAATCGCAAATATAGAGACTATGAATCCTGTTTATTTCAGAAATCAGCCACTTGGATGTACCGCCACGATAATCTATCAGATGTACAGGGAGCAAAATGTCAAAATAGACAAGAAGATAGCGGGATTACTCTGTTCAGCGATTCTGTCTGATACCCTTGCGTTCAAATCACCGACATGTACATTTATCGATGAGGCTGCAGCGAAAGAACTGGCGAGGCTTGCAGAGATAGATATATACGAGTTTGCTATGGAGATGTTCGATGCTGGAAGCAACCTCAAGGATAAGACTATGGAAGAGATACTCCATCAGGATTTCAAGAAGTTTGATATAGGAGATATGGTCGTTGCTGTTGGACAGATCAATTCTGTAAATGAGAAAGAGATAGAAAGAATAAAAAAAGATATGGGCGACTATCTAAGCGGTTATATGGAATCTGGATGTGACGTAGTAATGTTTGCCATGACAAATATCCTCCAGGAGGGATCTGGTATAATCTGTGTTGGGGCCGGGGCTGATGAGCTCTGCACAAAAGCATTTGGCGTTCAGCTTGATGATGGATATGCATATCTTCCAGGGGTGGTTTCGAGGAAGAAACAGATAGTTCCGGCACTGGTTAAAGCTACCCATCAGATATAATTTGATGTATTTATATACAGCAGATTAAAACTACAGCGGATATAAACTACGGTTACAATAAAAGATAATAAAAGATAATGAAAGATAGGGTGATGTCGTGAAGTTATATACCGCAAACGACTATATACGAGATACATTTGGTGAAAAATTATATAAGATATCATTGAATGCGGGAACGACATGCCCGAATCGTGATGGAACGGTGGGGATAGGTGGATGTATATTCTGTAGTGCAAGCGGATCCGGAGATTTCTCCGAGAATGCCGAGTTGGACATAAATAGTCAGATAGAACGTGCGAAGATGCGTATTGCCGGCAAATGCAGATGTAAGAGATTCATAGCATATTTTCAGTCGTTTACGAATACATATGGTGATCCGGAAACGCTTAGAAGGAAATTTCTTGCGGCGGCAAAAAGAGACGACATAGCAGCGGTATCTATAGCGTCAAGACCTGATTGTTTCGGACCGGAGATACTTGAGATAATAAATGAGGTGAAGACAATCAAGCCGGTATGGATAGAACTAGGTTTACAGACTTCTAACGATAGGACTGCAAAGCTTATAAACAGATGTTATACTCTAGATGAATATGATAAGACCATGAATAATCTGAAGAGGCTGGATGTCCATGTTGTAGTTCATATGATAATAGGGCTTCCTGGTGAGACAAAACAGGATATGATATCCACCGTCCGCTATATAGCGGACAGTGGAGCCGACGGCATAAAGCTCCAGCTTCTGCATGTACTAAAGAATACAGTTCTTGAGAAGATGTACATAAATGGTGAATTTGATGTGCTGACTTTTGAAGAGTATGCAGATATACTGTGTGACTGCCTCATGGAGCTGCCGCCGGACATGGTTGTTCACAGATTTACCGGCGACGGACCTAAAAAGATACTTGTGGCTCCGATGTGGAGCGCTGATAAAAAGATGGTCCTGAACCGTTTGAACAGGATAGTGTCTGATTTATGATATACTGACGGCAGATTTGAGGAAAATACGCAGATTTTCCCTGTTTTCAGGCGAGAGCTTACTGCAACTCGACAGGATCTCGGCCTCCTCTTCGGGCAGTGTCTGACCATGACCGTATGCTCTGAATACATCGCTTGTGCTGTAGCCGTTTTTTCTTGCGGCATCTATGCAGGACAAGAGTAGCAGATAGCTGATATTTATACAGAACAGGTTTGAAACCTTGATCAGATTTACCATATCAGGTATTCTGTCTCCTCTCTCATAGTGAGAGTAGGCAGGGGTGGATATCTCTAAAAAAGCAGCCATCTCAGCCTGTGTAAGACCTCTGCCGGTTCGCATTGATCTGAATGCGCTGGCGATAGAGGTATTTTTGTCATTGTTGTCACTGAGTGAACTATTGAGTATTTTTGATATTTCTGAAATGTTTGTTTTGTCAGGTTTTCCTATTCCTGATGATTCTCGTTTTCTTTTGCTTTCCATTTTGATTCTCCTTTTTAATAATGTAGTCTTTTCAGATACTGACATCCTGTGCGGCGTTTGATAGTTATGTCTGTTCGTTGTCTGATGTGATGTCAGTCGGTTTATTTGTTTTGGCTGCGAGACTTTCAACAAATTTGTCCACCAGCATTTTGTCCTTTGTCCCTAGCATCTGATAATTTGTCATGAGGGCTGCCATGTTCTCGTTTGTCTTGATGGCGGCGAGGTATGTGTCGGATTCCATGACCATTTGTCTGGATCTGTTGGAACGTGCCCGCATATATCTCGATGACAAGGTATATGCGTATAAGAGATCGTGATGCAGAAGTTCAGAAAGCTGTAGTGTCTGTTCTATGTTTGGTATATTGCGTCCTTCTTCGTAGTTTGCATACCCTGATCTGGACATGGATAGTGCGGTGGCTACATCTGTCTGAGTAAGCCCTGCCTTCTTTCTAAAATGTTTCAGAAGTGATGGGAGAGGATTGGTTGCGTTGTATTCCATATTTGACCTCCGTTGTTATTTTATGGTGTCATTTTACACAAACTTAAAGCTGTAAAACCGAATTTGTAATAAAATGGCATAATTATGTAATATACAAGGCACAAAACATATTAAAGTTGTGTTATAATGTTGACAATTGTCGTGCAGTCATGGCAGATACAGCTAAGGAGGAGAATTATCATGAGTTTAGCAGATGAGCTTTTTATAAATATGTGTAGCGATATCATTGAAAATGGATATAGCACAGAGGGGGAAAAGGTAAGACCGAAGTGGGAGGATGGAAGTTACGCTTACACCATAAAGAAGTTTGGCGTTGTTAATAGGTATGATCTGTCTAAGGAGTTTCCGGCAATCACACTCAGAAAGACATATATAAAGTCTGCGATAGATGAATTGTTATGGATATGGCAGAAGAAATCAAACAATGTCCATGATCTGAAGAGCCACATCTGGGACAGTTGGGCAGATGAGAATGGATCGATAGGAAAAGCGTATGGATACCAGCTAGGTGTAAAACATCAGTATAAAGAAGGAATGATGGATCAGGTGGACAGGCTTCTGTACGATCTGAAGAATAACCCATACAGCAGAAGAATGATGACCAATATATATGTCCATCAGGATCTTCATGAGATGAACCTATATCCATGTGCGTACAGTATGACATTCAATGTTACAGGTGACAGACTGAATGCGATACTCAATCAGCGCTCACAGGATGTCCTCACCGCAAATAACTGGAATGTGGTACAGTATGCCGCTCTTGTTTATATGATAGCGCAGGTGACAGGATTTAAACCGGGGGAACTTGTTCATGTCATAGCGGATGCGCATATTTATGACAGACATATACCACTTGTAAAGGAATTGATAAAGAGACCTACATATCCGGCACCGAAGGTTATACTCAATCCGGATGTCAAGGATTTCTATGATTTTACTGTGGATGATTTCACTATAGAGGATTATGTTACCGGACCTCAGATCAAAAACATTCCTGTAGCAATATAAAAACATAAAGTTTTGTAAGGAGAATATATGAAGTTTATAGCAGCGGTTGATAATAACTGGGCGATTGGCAATAAAGGAAGTCTTCTTGCCAGAATATCAGAGGATCAGAAGAATTTCAGAAAAGAGACAATGGGACATGTAGTGGTTTTGGGAAGAAAGACTCTTGAGGAATTTCCCGGAGGAAGACCACTAAAGGGAAGAACCAATATTATACTTAGCACAAATCCAGATTATACAGTACAGGATGCAGTTGTGGTACATTCCATTGACGAATTGTTTGAAAAATTGTCAGAATATGAGTCTGATGATATATTTATAATAGGCGGACAAACAGTGTATGATGTTCTGATCCCATACTGTGACACGGGCATTGTTACCAAAATAGACAAAAGTTATGAAGCAGATGCATTTATTCAGAATCTTGACGAGATGGATAACTGGCATGTGGAGAATGAGAGATCTGGCACTGAGCCAAACGATGTGAATATCACATTTGTCACATATAAGAACAGTGAGTCTCTGTACAAAAAGTAATTTTCTTATAAAAGCAACAAAAAACCTCTTATTTTTGATGAAAAATACACAAAAAACATTTGTTTATTGTAGATTATTGTGATACAATTTTTATATATTTTGGGAGGTGTACAACATGAAGGAAGTTTTAATTACATCGGGAACAAGCTTTGAGGGCTACGAGATCGTTGATTACGGAACATATAAGTTCACCCAGACGATTATTAACTCTAATTTTTTGAAGGATTTAGGAACATCTATCGCCGATATAGCAACTGACAGACGTGACGTTTATCAGGAGAAGATAGATGAGATCCTTAATGAGACTATCAAGAATTTTAAAGAAATGGTCGGTGAGAGCAACTACAATGCGGTCGTTGGTTTCACAACGGGGGTTGAAGTTTATACAAACAATGTTACGGCTGTTGTTGCCAGTGGAACACTTGTAAGTATCACACCGGTATATAAGTCTGAGTTTGAGAAGAGTAATTTTATCAGGAAAGAACTCTATGTACGTAACTACTATGATCTTCTGGTGCCGAGAGCGTCGAAGGTAGTGCTTGCATCGGAGGGTAAGGGAACAAAGGTTTCAGTGTGGTTTAACAACTATAACAATGACGATATACTTGCACTCAAGGCTGAATTACAGTTTACCAACATATACGGGGATAATATCACACTTCCGGATGTGGATTTTACATTTGACAAGACAAATCTCAATCTGCTCAAGTCGGATTTTGTAGAGTGCAAGCTCCTGGATAGATATATCAAGCTTATATCTTCGGCTAAGGTATACATCAAGAAGTATGTTAAGAGCAGTGGAGTATACGAGATCGATGCTGATTCTATCGGAATTGAGATGTCAGAGAGCAAGTTTAGGGCACTCAAGGTTAAGAAGGGTATTGATGCGGTAGCAAACTACAAGTCAGATGGCCTTGTATGGACGTGTAATTGCGGACATGTAAATGAAGGCGGTTCTGAGGAGTGTACTATCTGTGGAAGAAAACAGGATGATATGAAGAATTCTATTACTTTCAATTATGAACCTATGGTTGAGGAGATGAAGACCAAAGAGTATGTAATTGAAATTAAGGATGTTCTTATGAAATATATCAAGGATATTGACGCAAGCCTGAGAATGCAGCTCCTTGAGATTATGGAATCTGGAATAAATTATGAGAAGACAAGGGGATCTATGAAGGACTCAGTTATTGAGAAGGTGGAGAATCTTTTCCTTGGCTTATAAAGCTTTGAATAGGTTATGGATGGATAGAATATGCAGCAATATATGATTCAGATCATAAAAAGCTTACAGGAGAGAGGGTACAGACAACTGAACCCTGATTCAAATAACGTATACGGCAGAGTCGATGGCGATGTCGTATACGTTGTTGTTATAGGTAGCAATAGAAATCTTGATGCGGATTCATTAAAAAAGTTCAATGATAAGATAATTATTGAACTATCGATCAATTCACATAAGAAAGTGAATATTCTGAATATTCTCATCACTCCAAATGGTATGTTTGATGACATGACAAAGAAGATAGTCGAAAATGTGGGAAATGTATGGCTATTTACAGAAGATTATGGAAAACTGTATGTGTTTGAGAACCAGCCGACAGATTTTGATTCGCTCTATGATTTGATCGATAAAAAAACGGTGGTGGATAACCGTAGATCCCAGCATAATCTGATGAGAATGTTTGGCGTTGTGACACCGATATTTCTGTTGATGAATGTTTTGGTATATCTTGCATGTGTGTATATTTATCAACCCACTGATTTGGCTGTAAACGTGTATGCGATATCAGAGAAAAGACAATATTACAGATTTTTGACATCCATGTTTACACATTTTGGAATAACACATCTATTGGGCAATATGGTCATTTTGATCGCACTCGGCGCGAGGATCGAGAACATAATAGGCAGGCTTAATTATGTCATAGTCTATATTGTCACAGGTCTTGCAGCTGCATTTGCATCATATATTAACTTTTTTTGTAATGATATATATGATTACTCGGCAGGTGCGTCCGGAGCAATATTCGGTCTCCTGGGAGTGCTTGTTGTCATAGCGTTTTACAATAAGGGGCGGGTGAAGGATCTGTCGCTTATGAATATGCTTATATTATTTATTCTGACGCTGGTTGACGGACTGATGTCGGAAGGCATTGATAATGTTGCTCATGCAGCGGGATTTATGGCTGGAATACTGGCTGGGATTGTCCTTTTGCTGGTCAATCAAAAGGTTGTAAAGAATAGCTGGTTATGATAAAATATATCGACGACAAAAATGCGGGAGGCAGGGTATGAGTACTGGAATTAGTATGTCAAGTGTTAATAAGATAAAAGAACTTGCTGATAATGGTGATTACAGTCTTGCTCTTGATATACTTGAACATCAGGATCTGTCAAAATCTCTCAGTCCTCAGTTTATAAGGATTTGTGGTGAAGTATATTATGAGAATGGTCGCTATGCGGATGCGCGAGCAGCTTTGGTAAGAGCTCACTCAATGGCGCCGGCTGGCAACAAGATCATTTATTCTATCATAAAGCTGTATCTTTCTATGGGGTTTAGAAAGCAGGCAGAGCATTACTTTGAGATATACAGATTCAATCAGGAGAGTAAAGATGCTGGTACATACAGAATAGAATACATGATAGCGAAGGCATATCATAAGCCTGTGAATGAACTTTACAGCATTCTGGTGTCAGCTAATGACGTGGAGACATCGGAGGAGTGGGATTATGAGATGCTGCTTCTTCATGCCTATATACGCAACAAAGACAAATTTGATTCGGCGGCGATAGAGTTTAAAGCAAAATATAGAAATTCTTCAAGACTTTCTACATTGGATAGTCTTATTGAGAATACAGAATCCCTGGAATCAAAGGTGTATATTTTCCCTTGTGAAGACAGGAACGATGACGATCCGGAGCAGGAAGAAATCAGAGAATTCGAGAAAAAGATCCTTGATGAGGATGATTTGAAGATACATCCTAAGGATGCAAAAATCATGATCATGGTGGAAGATGATGCTCCTGTCACTAGTTCCATGAAGTTTAAGCAGATGTGGGTAAGATCTAAGGACAAAAAGGAACATAAGAAGGAACTGAGAAGGGAAGAGACAGAGGAAGAAAATAAAAAGGATAAGAAAAGATCCCATGGATTGTGGGGAATAATGTCCAAAAAAGAAGAAGAACTTGTGGACAAGGAGATGCAGGATATCTTGTCTGAGAATATGGATAAAGAAAAACTCCTTGGTGAAGTCGTGACTAGCAAGGCGGGTGAGTTGGAATCCGCACATGTTGATGAGAAAACAGTTTCTGAAACATCTGCTGTTTCAGAAACGGAAAGCTCTGAAATGAAATCTGGAAATGATGAGTCAGGCGCATCGCAAGATATGACAGAGATGTCTTCGTATAACATATCAGCCGAGGACTCGGCTGTGTATAATGCAGAAGATGAAGAAGGCGAAAGAGCTTTGAATGGCGAACCGGATGAACAGGAGGACCTCTTTGTTATAGAGGAGGAGCCGGAAGAAGTTGTGATGGTAGATGCAGATCTTATGACAGAAGAAAGCGATGAGCCGGAGCCAGAAGAAAATGATAAAACGGACAGTATATCTGAGGAAGCGTTTGATCCGGAATTTTCCGATGAAGACGATGATTTGTTCTTTGTAGCGGAAAACGATATTAGCGTTTCAGAGGAGCTACAGACGGAGAATACGTCAGAGACAGATATTTTGGAATCTGATATGCCGGAATTTGATGATTTAGATTCTGATGAGCCAGGATCCGATACGTCAGATGAAGAAATAACGGGTATTGTTGAAAATGAAAATTTTGAACCTGAAAAATCGGATACAGATATAAAAGAACCTGAAGAGCCAGAAGTGTCAGAAGTATCAGATATAGAAGAGACGGAGTCTTTTGATTTTGATAAAGCACTTGAGACTCTTGAAAAGTTTGAGGTTGATGTCAATGAAGATTTTGAGATTGATCAGAAACTTGACAATATAGATGACGATGACAATGATTCTGAATCTGAAACTAGCTCCATGATGGAATATGGGATAGATGCTGAACAGGAAATGGTGAAAGATGAGCCTGAAGTTTGGGAGATAGAGCAGGGGGAAGAAAGCTTTGAGGAGAATCCTGAAGCCGAATTCGCAGATGAGATGGCAGAATCCGAATTTGAATATGAAGTTGATGTTGACGCAGATATCGAAAATGAGATATCAGTGGAAGAAACTGAGCCTGTCTCAGAAAATGAAGATTATGAGATTCCATCAGAGAATATCCATGAACCATCCGAAGAACATCAGGGAGATTTAGAAGAACCAGTTCGGGAAGAGCGTTCGTTCAGAAGATATCAATCAGAGAAGACAAGATATGCCGAGTTCCCTGTTTTTAAGAGTAGTTTGTTTCCAGATTACAATACGGATGGAGCAAAACTGTATGAGGTGGGAAATGGCAAAAATCTAAAGATGGGTGAGCAGATAGAAACTGAGGAAGCCAAGATAACGGAGAACCTTCAAAAAGAAGAGGATCTCATAGGTGAAACCGATAGGTTGCTGGCAAGACTTGGGATCAGATTTCAAACAGAATTTAAGTCTATTCTTGACTTCGGTGCGGAAGGTGATAAGGACACTGGTGAAACAGATGGAGAGAATGGTCCGAATGCTGGCGGCACTAGAGATGCCAGAGATTCAGAAGATTCTGATGAAAAATCCGAAGTCGATAACATAGAAAAACCATTCAATGAGAAGATAGATAAGGATAGTAAAAAGGAAAAGAAATATTTTAAGTTGAAAGGTTAAATATGAAATAAAGTAGCATAAATATATATCCATATTGCTTTTTATTTGAACACGCGGAAGGAGGCGAGGGAAGTGGCTGTAGATCAGACAGAAGCTATGATTGCTGCGATAAAAGCGCAGCTTGAGAAAGAGCGTGCTGCCGAGGCCGCAAAGAAGAAAAGAGAAGAGGAAGAAGAGTTTCTCAAAAATGGCGGCAAGAAGAAAGAGGCAGAGACTACAAAAAGCCAACACAAAACTTTGTCCAAAGAGGAGTTAGAGCGAATTGAAGCGAAACGACGTCGCAAGAGAGAGGAAGCTCTCGGCATCGTGAGGGAAGATGAGCCAGAGACATCTGAAGAGGACGAGAAGAAGAAAGAGGTCCAGAATGAGGGTGAAGGGCTGAAGCCTGATGATAAAGAGAAAAAGAAAGAAAATGGACCAGCGCCAAAACTTAGTCTTAATCTTGGTGGAATTGCCGATGATATGCAGGACGGTTTAGGTGGCATCGGCGGTGGTCTTGGAAGTAAAACGGAAGGCGGCCTTGGTAGCGGCCTTGGAAGTAAACCAGATGGCGGTTTAGGCGGACTCGGTGGCGGTCTTGGCGGCCTTGGAAGTAAGCCTGAGGGCGGTCTTGGCGGTGGACTTGGTGGTGGCCTTGGTGGTGGCCTTGGAAGCAAGCCAGAAGGTGGACTTGGTGGTGGTCTCAACCTTGAGGATCCAAATCGTGGAACAGTCAAGTCGAAAGGCGGAGAGAATATAATTCTTGATGATGAGGAGTCTGAAAATACAGAGGAAGAGACTCTCGAATGGGTAGAGAATAAGAACGCCAAGGTCAATAAGGTTAAATCACCGAAAGCTGGTAGTGATGCCAATGGTGATCTGTTCAGCATTCTTCCAGATAGAAATAAGCAGAATTCAGATGCTAAGTCATTATACGATTTCGATGATGACGATGATGATGACGACGATTTCCTTGGAGCTGGAATAAAGAATCTCTCAAATATTGATGAGGAGAGTCCTGAAGAGGTAGCAAAGAGGAAAGAAGCTGAGGAAGCTAAGAAGAAGGCGGAAGAGGAAGCTAAGAAGAAGGCAGAAGAAGAAGCCAAGAAGAAGGCAGAGGAAGAAGCTAAGAGGAAAGCCGAGGAGGAGAAGAAACGCAAAGAAGCCGAGAATGCGAGAAAGAAAGCAGCGGCTGAAAAGGCAAAGGCAGAGGCTGAAGCAAAGAAACAGCAGGCTATAGATGATGCCAGAAAGAATGCCGAAGAAGCAAAGAAACACGCTGAAACCTCCAGAAAGACTATAGAAGAGTGTGAAAAGTCTCAGAAGGATCTTGAGAAGCAGCTTGAAGAGTTCAAGATCAAGAAGGACAGTTATGATGCCAAAATGGCACAGGAAGCTGATGCCAAAAAGAAGAATGATGCTGAGCTTCTTGAGCGTGAAGAAAAAGAGCTCAAAGAGACTGTAGAAAAGCTTGAGAAAGAGATTGTAGATAGCAACGAGAAGGCAAAGAAGGAATCTGATAAGATACTCAGTGAGAGCGATCCTGATACATATAAGAATAGCATTATCACGGAGGCTCAGGCGGTTGCAGATAAAGCTATAAAGGTTCTTGCTGAGACAAAGAAGAACAATATTGACAAGAGTGCTGCCGAATTCAAGAAAGCAGTGGATGAGGATAAAAAGAAACTTGCAGATATTGAGATAGAAAAGAAGAAGGCTCTTGATGCTGCAAAGAAGAAACGTGCAGATGAAGAAGCCAGAGCTGCTAAGATAATTAAAGCTGCGGAAGAAGATAAGACCAAGGCAGGTACTATATTTAGTGAGTCAAAGAAAGCTGAGGAAGAGGCTGACGCAAATCTCAAGAACACAACTGAGATGGAAGAAAAGTCGCAGAAGACTCTTGATGATCTGAATAAGAAACTTGCAGATTCTGAAAAGTCTATCAAGAATGCTAAAAACAGCAAGAACGATGCTAATACCAAACTTGCAATTCAGAAAGAAGAGTTAAAGAAAGCGGAGAAAGCTGAAGAGGAAGCTGTAAAGGCTCTTGAGAAGGCTAAGAAGATAAAGGCGGATGTTCAGAAGAAGATTGCTGATAGCGAGGAGTTTATAAAGAAAACAGCTGAGTCTATCAAGTCTGCTGAAGAAGATTGTAAGAAGATATCTGCGGATGTCGTTGCTGCGAAGAAAGAGAATGAATCATTTAAGACCGCAAAAACGGAAGCTCAGGATGCACTTAATCAGGCCAAAAAGTCTCTTGTAGAGGCCGAAGATCTGCTCGCAAAGGCAGAAGCGTCAGCAGAAGAAGCTGAACAGATTGTTGAAGAGGCGAAGATATCAGAGGAAGTTGAAATCCAGAATGCTGAGAGTCAGGCTAAGCAGAAGTCGGATAAGATTAGTGCGGATGCCAAGCTCCGTGAAGCTAAGCATGAGGCATATGTTGCGTCAGAGGATGAAAAGTATGCCAATGCTGAGGCTGGGGAACTTGAGAAGGTTCAGACTGCAGCTATGAAAGCTGATAAAGATGCTGCAGATATGAAGAACAAGGCTGAAGCGGATGCAAAGAAACTTCTTGATGATGCCAAGAAAAAAGAGTCTGATATAAAGAATAAAATTTCAGAGCTTAAGACAGAACAGGCAGAAAGAGTAGTTGCAAGAAAAGAGGCTGCAAAGCAGGCAAAGGCTGAAGCCGAGGAGAAGAAGAAGAAAGATTTGTCTGCAATAGATAAGGCTGAGGCGGATGTAAAGAAACAGCTCGATGACATAAAGAGTAAGGCAAGTGCAGCTGCAAAGGTTCTTGAAAAGGCAATAAAGAGAGAAGAAGAATACAGAAAGCAGGAGGAACTTCTTAAAGAGGGTAAGATCGAGGAAGCTGCGAATGTTATCACTCAGGATGAAGAGGCGACGATGGCAGCATCCATAAGTGAAGTAGTTGCTGCAAGACGCAAATCACTTCCGGCAGAGGCAAAGTATCTTTATAAGTATCTTGGTGTTGAACCTGCAGGGGCTCAGATCGTCAATGTGCTTCAGACACTTAAGGTAGACCCTAAGAGATCTAAAAATATTGTCATACTTGGACAGCACGGATTCGGACTTACAACCATAGGTGAGGATTTTGCCAAGTTCTATTATGATATGGGAATATGTAAGTCAGATGCTAAGGCTAAAGTTAAGGCAAAGGTCATAAACAGTGGTAAACTTGGTGGAGCCGTGGCAAAACTCAAGGGTGGATGTCTTATAATCGAGAGCGCAGGTCTTATAACTCCAGATAGATTTAAAGAAATGGTTGACATGTGTTCTCCGGAGAAGAATGATATCAAGATTATCCTGACTGGTGAAAAGACCGCACTCAGCAATATGCTTGCATCTAATATGACTCAGGCACGAGCTTTCAATAACCGTATTTATTTCGATCAGATTAACGAAAATGGTATGGTCAATGTTGCAGAGTGCTATGTTGAAGAGAAGGGATTCAAGCTTGAGAGTGGAGCAGATTCAGCCATAAAGAACCTTTTGATGGGAATGGAGTCCGGTAATATAGACAGACTTCTTGGTGCTATGGAAGATGCTATGAAGAAGGCTGAGAATAGGGATCCAATTGATAAAAAGGTTTTGAAAAAAGAAATAGTACAATAGTAATACAGACAGGTATGCTGTCGCTAAAGACAGAAATTTGTTGAAAAATAATATGCCAGTGCTTATAATATCAGTGTTATAAGTACTGGCATTAATTGTGTAAAGGAGATTTTGTATGCTTTCGACTGATATAGGAGTAGATTTAGGAACATCAAATGTATTGATAAGCGTCAGAGGCAAGGGGGTTGTTGTTAATCAGCCATCCGTTGTCGCATATGAAGTTTCCACGAAAAAGGTAATAGCGATAGGGATAAAAGCCAAGAAGATGATAGGTAAGACGCCGGAGAATATAGATGTTGTTAGACCGCTCAACAAGGGAGTCATATCCGATTATACGATTGCGGAGATTATGCTCAAGGCATTTATTAGAAGTGCCATGGAGAAGAGATCAGGTGTGGGGAGACCTCGTATATGTGTTTGCGTTCCAAGCGGTGTAACCGAGGTGCAGAGAAGGGCGGTTGAAGAGGCTGTATATAAGACAGGAGCAAAGACGGTCTACGTTATGGAAGAACCTCTTGCTGCGGCTGTCGGAGCAAATGTTGATATTCATGAAGCTAAGGGCAGCATGGTTGTAGATATAGGTGGAGGAACCACTGATATAGCAGTTATATCACTTGGAGGCGCGGTGGAGAGCAGTTCCATCAAGTACGCCGGTGATGATTTTGACAACGCTTTGGTCAGGTATGTCAGAAGAAAGTATAATCTGCTTATTGGCGATCAGTCTGCCGAGAAAGCAAAGATAGCTATAGGTTCTGTTATAGAACGTGAGGATGATATAGAATATGTGATAAAGGGACGTGACTTGATAAAGGGACTTCCTAAGGCGGTAACCATAACGGCAAACGAAACGGTGGCAGCCTTTGAGGAGACAACAAATCATATCCTTGGAGCAATCCACAATGTTCTTGAGACTGCACCGCCTGAGCTGGTGGCTGATATTGCTGTGTCGGGTATAGTTCTCACCGGAGGCGGGAGTCTGATATACGGCATGGACACTCTCATAAAGGAGAGAACCGGCATAGAAGCATACGTTTCTGAGAAGGCACTTGAGGCTGTTGCGCTCGGTGCTGGAATGTCGGTGGTCATAAACGAAAAGAAAGACGAATAAACTTATGGAAAAAGATTTTTTGCCGATCTGTAGGGATGATATGGAGAAAAGAGGATGGTCAGAGGCAGACTTTGTATTTGTCATAGGTGATGCCTATGTTGACCATCCATCATTTGGTCCGGCTATCATAAGCAGATTACTGGAAAGATATGGATATAAAGTGTGTATAATAGCCCAGCCTGATTGGAAAAACGACAAAAGCATTGATGTTTTTGGAAAGCCAAGACTGGGTTTTTTGGTGTGCGGAGGAAACATGGATTCTATGGTCAACCACTACTCCGTATCAAAAAAGAGAAGACAGAAAGATGCATATTCACCAGGCGGAGAAATGGGACTCAGACCTGATTATGCAACAACCGTGTATTGTAATCTTATCAGAAGAACATACAAGGATGTACCGATCATAATAGGTGGTATCGAGGCCAGCCTCAGAAGAATGGCTCACTATGATTATTGGTCTGACAAACTTAAACATTCCATACTTGTGGATTCCTCTGCTGATATTCTGTCATATGGAATGGGCGAACACAGTATGATAGAGATAGCTGAGGCTCTTGACAGTGGCATCAATGTCAGTGATATCACATATGTGAGGGGAACCTGCTATAGGACCAAGGATATATCAGGTGTTTCGGAGGATGCTATATTGCTTCCGGATTATGACAGCCTTACACGGGACAGACTGGAGTACGCCAGAAGCTTTTATACACAGTATATAAATACGGATCCATACTCTGCAAAGACACTAGTTGAAGGGTATGGTAACAGAGGATATGTGGTGCAGAATCCACCTGCTTACCCACTTACACAGATGGAGATGGATGATGTGTACGATCTTCCTTACATGAATAACTATCATCCAATATACGAGTCAAAAGGTGGGATTCCTGCAATCTCGGAGATCAAATTCAGTCTGACGAGCAATAGAGGCTGTTTTGGAGGCTGTAGTTTCTGCGCACTTACATTTCATCAGGGAAGAATCATCCAGACTAGAAGTCATGAATCCTTGATAAGGGAGGCTGAGCAGATGACGCACGATCCAGATTTCAAAGGGTATATACATGATGTAGGAGGTCCAACGGCGAATTTCAGACATAAGTCATGTGCAAAACAGGATAGATATGGCGTGTGTACAAATAAACAATGCCTTTTCCCAGAACCGTGTAGGAATCTGAAGGTTGATCACAAAGATTACATTGAACTTCTTAGAAAACTTGAGGCTATTCCTGGCGTGAAAAAGGTGTTTATAAGATCGGGAATCCGATTTGACTATGTAATGGCAGATAGCAGTGATGAGTTTTTGAAAGAACTCTGTGAGAAGCATATAAGTGGACAACTCAGGGTTGCCCCAGAGCATGTGTCAGACAATGTTCTGAAGATGATGGGAAAACCGAAGAATAGTGTATATGAGAGTTTCATAGCCAGATACCAGAAGGTGAATGCGCGTACAGGCAAAAAACAGTTTGTCGTGCCTTATCTGATGTCGTCGCATCCTGGCTCTACGCTTAAAGAAGCAGTGGAGCTTGCGGAGTATGTGCGGGATATAGGGTATATGCCGGAACAGGTACAGGACTTTTATCCAACACCATCGACCATTTCTACATGTATGTATTATACTGGAGTCGATCCGCGTACGATGCAGCCGGTATACGTGCCGCATAATCCGCATGAGAAAGCAATGCAGAAAGCACTCATGATGTATAGAAAGCCTGAGAATTATGACCTTGTAAAAGAGGCACTCATAAAAGCTGGAAGACAGGATCTTATAGGCTTTGATAAAAAATGTCTGATAAGGCCTAGAAAAATGGAAAACAGTTCAGGACATGAACATAGACCTTCCAAGGGTAGAAATCAGAGTAGAAATTGCGTATGTTCGAATAATACAAGGAAAAATAATACAAACAACAAAAATTATAAAGAGGCACCTCAAAAAAACAAAAAAATTAAAGATAATGTCAGATCTGTGGGTGAAAACAAAAGGCATAAAAGAAAATAAGCAGTAAATGGTGATATTCATTTTTGGTTGCGTGGTACATGCTTTTGTGCTAGAATTATGGCAGATTGTGTGAACCTTTAGATTGTCGTGTACTGTTTTGGGTGAACAACGTGAATATACAATATATGACGATCAAAAAGATTTATTATATATGTAGTCTTATGTCACACTAAAATTTTTAAACAATATTTTTTAAAATGGAGGATTTGAAAATGGCAAAGAAGATTGTTTTAGCAGGCGCATGTCGTACAGCTATCGGAACAATGGGTGGATCACTCAGCACAACACCAGCTGCAGAGTTAGGTTCAATCGTTATCAAGGAGGCTATCAACAGAGCAGGTGTTCCTGCAGATCAGGTAGACCACGTATACATGGGATGTGTTATCCAGGCTGGTCAGGGACAGAATGTAGCACGTCAGGCTTCAATAAAGGCTGGACTTCCAATCGAGACAACTGCTGTTACAGTTAACGTTGTCTGTGGTTCAGGTCTTAACTGTGTCAACATGGCTGCACAGATGATCGAGGCAGGAGATGCTGATATCGTAGTTGCAGGTGGTATGGAGAATATGTCTATGGCTCCTTATGCTATGATGAAGGGCCGTTTCGGTTACAGAATGAACAATGGTGTACTTGTGGATACAATGGTAAATGATGCTCTCTGGGATGCGTTCAATGACTATCACATGATCAAGACAGCTGACAATATCTGTGAGCAGTGGGGTCTTACACGTGAGGAGATTGATGAGTTTGCAGCAAAGAGCCAGCAGAAGGCTGTTGCAGCTCAGGAGTCAGGTGCATTTGATGCTGAGATCGTTCCAGTTATGGTAAAGAAGAAGAAAGAGATGGTTGAGTTCAAGAAGGATGAGGGACCAAGACCTGGTACTACAGTTGAGACACTTTCAAGACTCAGAACAATCAATCCTAACGGATTTGTTACAGCTGGTAACGCTTCAGGTATCAATGATGGTGCAGCAGCTATCGTTGTTATGAGTGAGGAGAAGGCTAAGGAGCTTGGCGTTAAGCCTATGGCTACATGGGTAGCTGGAGCACTTGGCGGAGTTGATCCTTCAATCATGGGTATTGGACCTGTAGCTTCAACCAAGAAGGTTATGGCTAAGACTGGTCTCAAGATTGAGGACTTCGATGTTATCGAGGCAAACGAAGCATTTGCTGCACAGTCAGTAGCAGTTGCTAAGGAGCTTGGATTTGATGTTGACAAGCAGGTTAACCCTAACGGTGGTGCTATCGCTCTTGGACATCCAGTTGGAGCTTCAGGATGTCGTATCCTTGTTACACTTCTTCATGAGATGCAGGCAAAGGGTGCTAAGACAGGTCTTGCTACTCTCTGTATCGGTGGTGGAATGGGTTGCTCAACAGTCGTTAAGATCGAGGACTAATTCAAAGCGATATATATAATTCAAAACGGAGCTGACTACATTCCATGCAGCCAGCTTCTGTAAATCAGTATAAAAAGGAGATACATCATGGAGTTTGTAACATACGAACAGGATGGATACGTAGGAATTATCACAATCAACCGTCCAAAGGCTCTGAACGCACTCAATAGTGCAGTCCTTGAGGAGCTTGATGCTACATTCAAGGCAGTTGATCTTGATACAACAAGATGTCTTATTCTTACAGGTGCCGGCGAGAAGTCATTTGTTGCCGGAGCTGATATAGGTGAGATGTCAACACTCACAAAGGCAGAGGGAGAGGCCTTCGGCAAGAAGGGTAACGATGTGTTTAGAGCTATCGAGACATTTCCTATCCCAGTTATCGCAGCAGTGAACGGATTCGCTCTTGGCGGCGGATGCGAGATATCAATGAGCTGTGACATCAGAATCTGCTCAGAGAATGCAATATTTGGTCAGCCGGAGGCTGGTCTTGGAATCACACCTGGTTTTGGCGGAACACAGAGACTTGCACGTCTTGTAGGTGCAGGCATGGCTAAGCAGCTTATCTACACAGCAAGAAACATCAAGGCAGACGAGGCATACAGAATCGGTCTTGTGAATGCTGTTTATCCACTTGAGGAGCTCCTTCCAGCAGCTAAGAAGATGGCAGCCGGAATCGCAGCAAACGCTCCTATTGCAGTAAGAAACTGCAAGAAGGCTATTAATGATGGCTTACAGGTAGATATGGATCAGGCAATTGTTATTGAGGAGAAGCTTTTTGGTGACTGTTTCGAGACAGAGGATCAGAAGGCAGGAATGGGCAATTTCCTTGAGAAAGACAAGGAGAAGAAGCTTAAGGTTGTTCCTTTCCAGAATAAGTAATAATTAACAGTTCTGATATTAACATTTAGAATATGTGTCAGTTTTTCTGTGAAAAACTGACATGTAGCACCAGCCATTTGCCGTAGGTAAATTTTGTATGGCTGGTGTTCAACAGGGTGGGGAATCTGATAAAGGTAAACCATCCTAAATGTGTGATATAAGTATTATGGTAGCATGTTAAACGAAACGTATATGAATTTCTCATGTTTACCGGAAAAAAAGATTTAGGAGGACATAAAAATGAAGGTTGGCGTAATTGGTGCAGGAACCATGGGTCAGGGCATTGCTAAGGCATTTGCTCAGGTTGACGGATACGAGGTTGCACTCTGCGATATCAAGCAGGAGTGGGCTGAAGGCGGTAAGGACAAGATCGCTAAGGGTTATGCAAGACTCGTAGAAAAAGGAAAGATGACACAGGAGAAGGTTGATGGTATTCTTGCCAGCATCACTCCAGGTCTTAAGGAAGACTTATGTGCAGACTGCGACCTTATCGTTGAGGCTGCTTTCGAGAACATGGAAGTAAAGAAGACAACATTTGCTGAGCTTGACAAGATCTGCAAGCCAGAGTGTGTATTCGCTTCAAACACATCATCACTTTCTATCACAGAGATTGGAAATGGTCTTACACGTCCTATGATCGGTATGCATTTCTTTAATCCAGCTGACAGAATGAAGCTTATCGAGGTTATCGCAGGTGTTAATACACCAGCTGAGACTGTAGAGAAGATCGTTAAGATCTCAGAGGAGATCGGTAAGACTCCTGTACAGGTTAACGAGGCTGCTGGATTCGTAGTAAACAGAATCCTCATCCCAATGATCAACGAAGCTGCATTCATCAAGATGGAAGGTGTATCAGATATAGCTGGTATTGATGCAGCTATGAAGCTCGGTGCGAACCATCCAATGGGACCACTTGAGTTAGGTGATTTCGTAGGTCTTGATATCTGTCTTGCAATCATGGATGTTCTGTACAATGAGACAGGTGACAGCAAGTATCGTGCATGTCCATTACTTCGTAAGATGGTACGTGGTGGCAATCTCGGTGTTAAGAGCGGCAGAGGATTCTATATATACAATGCTGATCGTACAAAGACACCAGTTGATGCTCAGTAATAGTGCTAAGTAATATAATATATTTATGGAGGAATAATTAGAATGGATTTCGCTTTAGACAAGAAGTATGAAATGGCGCAGAATTTATTCAGAGAGTTCGCGCAGAATGAAGTAAAGCCTCTTGCTCAGGAAATTGACGAACAGCACAGATTTCCTAGAGAGACAGTTGAGAAGATGGCAAAGTATGGTTTCTTAGGAATTCCTGTTTCTAAGGAGTTAGGCGGACAGGGCTGTGATATTCTCACATATGCTATGTGCGTTGAGGAGCTTTCAAAGGTTTGCGGTACTACAGGTGTTATCGTATCAGCACACACATCACTCTGTGTTGATCCTATCGTAACATTTGGTACACCAGCTCAGAAAGAGAAGTATGTTCCTGATCTTGCTTCAGGCAGAAAGCTTGGTGCTTTCGGTCTTACTGAGCCAGGTGCTGGTACAGATGCTCAGGGACAGCAGACAAAGGCTGTACTTGACGGAGACGAGTGGGTACTTAACGGATCAAAGTGCTTCATCACAAACGGTAAAGAGGCTGACGTATATATCGTCATCGCCGTTACTGGTATCGTTGAGAAGCGTGGCAGAAAGATGAAGGAGATATCTGCATTCATCGTAGAGAAGGGTACACCTGGATTTACATTCGGTACAAAGGAGAACAAGATGGGTATCTGTGGTTCTTCAACATATGAGCTTATCTTCACAGACTGCCGTATTCCAAAGGATGCACTTCTTGGACAGAAGGGTAAGGGATTCAATATCGCTATGCATACACTTGATGGTGGACGTATCGGTATCGCTGCTCAGGCTCTCGGTATTGCAGAGGGCGCTCTCGAGACAACGGTTAACTATGTTAAGGAGAGAAAGCAGTTCGGTAGATCAATCGCTCAGTTCCAGAATACACAGTTCGTTCTTGCAGATCTTGCAACAAAGATCGAGGCAGCTAAGCTTCTCGTATACAAGGCAGCAAGAAAGAAGGATGAGTACCAGAGCGGTGCTAAGGTTTCTTACTCAGTAGAGGCAGCTATGGCTAAGCTTTACGCAGCTGAGGTTGCTATGGAAGTTACTACAAAGTGTGTTCAGTTACACGGTGGTTACGGTTACATCAAGGAGTACGATGTTGAGCGTATGATGCGTGATGCTAAGATTACAGAGATCTACGAGGGAACTTCAGAGGTTCAGCGTATGGTTATTTCTGCAAACTTATTAAAGTAATATAGGAGGTACTTAACGTGAAGGTTATAGTTTGTATAAAGCAGGTACCTGATACAAAGGGTGGAGTACAGTTCAACCCAGACGGTACATTAAACAGAGCAGCAATGCTTACAATCATGAACCCTGATGATAAGGCAGGACTTGAGGCTGCACTTAGATTAAAGGATCAGTATGGTGCAGAGGTAACAGTTCTTACAATGGGTCTTCCAAAGGCTGCTGATGTTCTTCAGGAGGCAATTGCTATGGGAGCTGACAAGGGCGTTCTTGTAACAGATCGTGTACTTGGTGGAGCTGATACATGGGCTACATCAACAACAATTGCCGGAGCTCTCAGAAAGCTTGATTACGATCTGATCATCACAGGTCGTCAGGCTATCGATGGAGATACTGCTCAGGTTGGACCACAGATCGCTGAGCATCTTGGAATTCCTGTAATTTCATATGCACAGGAGATCAAGGTTGACGGAGACGCAGTTATCGTTAAGCGTCAGTATGATGACGGATATCATATGTTAAAGGCTAAGATGCCTTGCCTTGTAACAGCACTTTCTGAGTTAAATGAGCCAAGATACATGACTCCAGGTGGAATCTTCGATGCAGTTAATGCAGAGATCACAACACTTGGCAGAGCAGACCTTGTTGATGTTGATGATTCAAACATCGGTCTTAAGGGCTCACCTACAAAGATTGCTAAGGCTTCAGATAAGGTAAGAAAGGGCGCAGGCGAGAAGGTTGTTCCTGATTCTCCAGATGAGGCAGTTAGCTATATTGTTGGCAAGTTAAAGGATAAGCATGTAATCTAATATAGTAAAGGAAAAGTGGTGAATAAAATGGGCGCAATGAACGCAGAAGAAATGAAGAACTACAAAGGCGTATTTGTCTTTGCACAGCAGGTAGATAATAAGTTAAGTGGTATTTCTTTCGAGCTTATCGGCGAAGGAAAGAGACTTGCAGAAAAGCTTGATGAGAAGGTAACTGCAGTACTTATCGGTTCAGATGTTAAGGGTCTTGTAGATGAGCTTGCAGAGTATGGCGCAGACAGAGTTATCGTTGTTGACGATCCAGAGCTCAAGGATTACAGAACAGAGCCATATGCACACGCACTTGCATCAGTTATCAATGAGTACAAGCCAGAGATCGTTTTAGTTGGTGCTACAGCAATCGGTAGAGATCTTGGTCCAACAGTTTCAGCTAGAGTTGCTACAGGTCTTACAGCAGACTGTACATTACTTGAGATCGGTGATTTCCCTCTTGTTGCACTTCCAAATCAGGAGCAGAAGCACAATCAGCTTCTTATGACACGTCCTGCATTCGGTGGTAACACAATTGCTACAATCGCATGTCCTGACAACCGTCCACAGATGGCAACAGTTCGTCCAGGTGTTATGCAGAAGCTTGACAAGGTAGCTGGTAAGAAGGCAGAGGTTATCGAGTATAATCCAGGATTCGTACCAAACAACAAGTATGTTGAGATCCTTGAGATCTCAAAGGCTATCTCAGATATCAAGGATATCATGGATGCTAAGATCCTTGTTTCAGGTGGTCGTGGAGTTGGCTCAGCAGAGAACTTCAAGCTCCTTGATGATCTTGCAGAGGTACTTGGCGGACAGGTATCATGCTCACGTGCAGTTGTTGATTCAGGCTGGAAGCCAAAGGAGCTTCAGGTTGGTCAGACTGGTAAGACAGTACGTCCACAGGTATACTTCGCAATCGGTATTTCAGGTGCTATCCAGCACGTAGCTGGTATGGAAGAGTCAGACATCATCGTTGCTATCAACAAGGATGAGGATGCTCCTATCTTTGATGTAGCTGACTATGGTGTAGTTGGAGATCTCAACAAGATCGTTCCAGCTCTTACAGAGGCTATCAAGGCAGAGCTTGCTAACAAGTAATTAACAGGCTGTTTGCTATATAGATAATTTTGAAATTAGTTTTTGTAGAACAGTCCATAAAGGTGAATCATATGCAACTAAAATACTTGGAGAAGATGTAAGTTTTGTATATACATCTGATATGGCATATGTATCAGAAAAGGTAAAATCTTTTTGTAAAAATTCTAATGTTGTACTTATTGATTCTGGTCATCCTTGTAGAGACGAACTTTTTTCACTTGAAGGTTATCATGGCAAAACGATAGATATATTAAATCAATTGTTTAGTAATGAATGTAATGTAAAAAAGATTTTAGCCTCACATTTAAAGGCAAACTTAAAACGTGAAAAATATATATCGGTATTTCCGCCCAATAAGGATATTACACTTGTAAAAATGGGCATGAAATATTCTTTAACATAAAAAGTGATATTAACAAATATAATGTACCCAATGGAGTGGACACTAAAAAAAGAGTGTCTTCACATTGGGTACATTTTTGTGTATAATAATATAAAGAAAGTAGGTATTGTATGAGTAATATTGTTTTCACAGATAGTGAAGTAAAAAAATTAAGAAAAAATAAATATGTTAGAAATGTATCAAATAAATCAATAACATATACAGATGAATTTAAAGAAAAAGTTGTATTTGAAACAGAAAATTATAAAAAATTTCCAAGACAAGTATTTGAAGAATGTGGTTTTGATATTGGTATAATTGGTATTAAAAGAGTAGAAAATGCAGCATATAAGTGGAGAAAACAATATAAAAATTTAGGAGAACTAAAAGATACTAGAAAGTATAAATCTGGAAGAGCATTAAAAAGAGAATTGTCTGATGCGGAAAAATTAAGACGAGCAGAAGCAAAAATAAAACTTTTAGAAGCAGAAAATGAATTATTAAAAAAAAACGATATGATACAACGAGGAATATTAACATACGAAGACATTCGCAAATGGAAACCATCAAAAAAGTAATAGAAGAGTATCGACTTAAAAGAATGACAAAATATTTATGCAGTTGTTTAGGAATATCAACATCAGGATATTACAATTATTTGAAAAATGAAGAAAGGAGAAAAAAACAAGATGAACAGGATAAAAAAGATTATGAACTTATTTTAAAAGCGTATAAGTATAGAAATAGAAAAAAAGGAGCAAGACAAATAAAACTTTTATTACAAAATAAGTTTGGTGTCAACTTTAATTTAAAGAAAATAAGAAGATTAATGAAAAAATACGGATTAAAATGTCCAATAAGAAAAGCAAATCCATACAGAAGAATGATGAAAGCTACAAAAGAACATAGTACTTGTGAAAATATTGTTAATCGTGTATTTAAAACAGGTATTCCATATAATGTACTTTTAACTGATATAACATATTTATTTTATGGTGATAACAAGAAATGTTATTTATCCACCATAAAAGATGCAGAAACTAATGAAATACTTGCATATCATATAAGTGTAAATATGAGTTTAGATATTTCATTAGAAACGGTAAAAAAATTACATCGTAAAAGACATATAGTATTAAATGAAAATGCCGTAATCCATTCAGACCAAGGAGTACATTATACAAGTCCACAATTTCATAAATTACTAGAAAAATATAATCTAGGCCAATCAATGTCAAGAAGAGGAAATTGTTGGGATAATGCGCCACAAGAATCATTTTTTGGACATATGAAAGATGAATTAAATTTAGATAGTTGCTTAACATTTGAAGATGTAAAAGATGAAATTAAAGATTATATAGATTATTACAATAATGATAGATATCAATGGAACCTAAAAAAGATGACTCCTGTATTATACAGAAATCATCTTCTTAAAGAGTTAGCATAAAGTATACACTTTTTTTATAAATGTCCTTGACAAAGGGTACACTTTAAAATGCTAATATCACTTTTATTTAATATATTTATACATTAGATTCACTACGTCTTTTTTCTATTTTTAATATTTGTTCATATAATTTTTCTTCACGTTCAGATATATTACTTGGTAAATCGATGTGTACTTTTAAAATAAGGTCTCCTCTTGTACCGTCTTCAGAAATATAGCCTTTTTGAGGTACATTAACAAGTTCACCATCTCTTACATGTTTTGGTAATGTAATAATTAATTTTTCATCAAATATTTGTAGTTTTACTTTTCCTCCAATTGCAGCTATTGCAGGAGAAACAGTGATTTTATTAGTTAAATTTATTCCATCTAATTTATAATTTTGATCTTCTAATAACTTAACATGTATAATTAAGTCACCGTTTTTGCCACCATTTTTACCAGGATTTCCTAAAGCAGCTAGTCTTATTTTATCGCCACTTTGTATTCCTATTGGAACGTTAACAGAAAAAGTTTGCATTCCTGATTTAAAAGATTTAATAGCGATTTTCTTTTCTACACCAAAAAATCCTTCTTCTAATGACACATCTAAATGAGTTATGATGTCAGTACCTTTTATAGGTTTTAATTTTTCTTTTCTTTCAGTCTTTCCATCAGAGGCTTGACTGTTCTCATCTTTTTTAAATCCCAAGATATACCACTTTTAGGAATCGCATAAAGCAAAACTCCTACTGCCTGAATAAGTAATCCTGCTCTCGTAAAATCCACTCGTGGTGCTAAAACCTGAAAAACCGTATTTAGTGGGCGTACCAAAGCCCTGTCAAATTCTCCATTACCCAAAACGCTACCAAAAGTTGCCATTCCCCCGCCTAATGCCTCACCTAAAGAAAATGATAATGTCACGATTCCAAAACAT